>Ga0116170_10001415_pt1 | contig 24194 bp, 22 predicted proteins | sample AD_JPNHW1_MetaG_FD_89797 | JGI IMG/M metagenome (GOLD analysis project Ga0116170, IMG submission 89797) | Active sludge microbial communities of municipal wastewater-treating anaerobic digesters from Japan - AD_JPNHW1_MetaG | ecosystem: Engineered > Bioreactor > Anaerobic > Digestate | place... | reverse complement strand
TTTTTGCGCTGGATCTTTTCCCACTGGAAAAGCTGGGTGCCGTGGCCTATCCTGCGTACGTTACAGTATTTGATGGCGCCCATGACGCTTTCCGGGCCGTAAGCTTCTCCGGCGTGGCACGTGGTATGAACGCCGTTGTTATAGCAGTATTCAAAAGCGTCTTTGTGATCGACGGCCGGGAAACCGTCCTCGCGGCCGGCCAGATCGAAACCTACCACCAGGTACCCTTTTTTCATGGAGCTGACTGCGAGTTTCGCGACCTCCACCGAAGCCATCGTCGCCAGGTTCTGGAGATCATCGCCGGTGTGGAGTTCATATAAAGTCTTATAGTAATCGCCCATGTTCGGGTTTATCATGCGCATCGCGCAGAGTATCATGCCGCATTTATAAGGAAGTTCGCCGTTTTTCGCGACGCCGTCCTTGGCGTTATATTCGTTCATGGCGCGGCGGAGGCCTTTGTCGACTGATTTGACTATGTCTTCCCATCCGAAATCGAGGCTCCAGTGCTTCTGGGGAGCGAAGCGCAATTCGAAATATCGGACGCCTTCGTTGAATTCGTCGCACGCTATTCTGTATGATACCTCTTCAAGGCTTTCAGGCGTTCTCAAAACGCAGTTTACGAGTTCGAAAGGTGTCAAATATTCCATAAGGCTGTTATATTCGGGTTTGAATACTTTTTCGTCAAATTCTTCGGCTGTGCCTGATTTGAGATTGCCTATGCCCAGTTTTTTGCTTTCGGCTACGAGATCGACCTTCTGGAATTTAGCGAGTTCTACGAGCGTTTGGGAGTTGACCGAGCCGTCGAGATGAATGTGCAGATCGGTTTTTGGAAGTTTCATTATCTGTTCTCTGGTTACTTGAATCGTCATATAAAGCTCATCCTTTTTTAAAAATTTTTATAATGTTCTACTTTATTTTCAATGGAAGATACGGGTCTCCGAGCAGGTTAAGCTCATAATAAACCCAGCGGGTGGTGCCGTGCCCCATGAATTTTATATTTGCCTCTTTGGAAGCCTGGTTGGCGTCTCCGAGGCGGTTTTTACCCTGGGCGAAAACGGCGTTCGTGAACTGCCTGTGGAAATATTCTGAAGCGCCGCGCGTGACGACGTTCGTGTCCGGGTCCGGGTCTTCGGGCCCCAGGCCGTAGGATGAATTTCCAATGACAGCGTATGCCCCGCCGAACATCGTGACATGACTCGCGAGTATGCATCCGTTATCGGTAAATCTTCCGCAATAGCAACCCTGAGTGTATAAGAGATAATATTTTGAATTGACGAGCTTGGAAAGATTCCACGATGAAAGGCGCATGTTGCTGGTGACGCTCGAATGGCCTATGTGGTTTATAATATAAATGCCTGAGTTCAATGTGTTTATCATATCCGTCGACGACCATTTTTTATTCGGTGTGTCCTGAAGGGATGTTCTGGGATAAACCGCCGGATATCCGCAGGTTGTAAAGCCGTGCGTCGAGGAGCCATTTTCAATCTCGCCCATATAAGAAGACCCGAATATTCCGGGGAAAAGGTTTTCGCCCGAGAAAAGGACTTTTCCAAAATCGGCGGCGTCAGCATAATCGTAAGCGGCCATGGTTTTTTTAACAAAGTTTTCTATTTGTATGGCGTTTTCAACGGGAGCGCGGCCGACCGAAAGTTCGGAGATCATATCTATATCCGCTCCGTTATCGCCGTCATTTGGTTCGCCATATATGCCGTTTCCGTTTCCATCAAAAGATCCGTCAAGATTTGCGTAATAAGTGTCCGCCGGAAGTTCCTGATCGAAGTTCTGACCGTCCCATGTGAAACCGGCGTGGAGCGTTCTGACCGGAATGATCGGGGCTTTTGAAAGGCCGCCGCCGGCGAGAAGCGCATATTTAAGATTATTGTCGTTATATTTTTTTCTCAAAAAATTTCTGAGTTTTTCGGCGTTGTCCTTGCCTGACGATGAAGCTGTTATATCCTCGATAGCTGCCGTTTCAACGACAAGGCCTTTTTTAACGAGAAATTCGGCGAAAGTTTTAAGCGTGAAATCGCCTTTCAGAGCGATAAAATTTTTCGAAGTAATTATTATGTAGTCAATTTTCTTGTCTTTTATGGTCTTAGGTTTGTATTCGCTCACCATTTCGGGGTTTTCAACGAGCGCTTTTATCGTTTCACGGTCTGATTCTATGTCGCGCACGTTCGTGGCAAGCATTTTATTTGTGTTGGCGTCGATCACATCATATTTTACAGTCATTTGTGAACAATAATAAATTTTTCCCGTTTCGGCCTGATAAAAAACCGGGTGAACGTTGAGGACGAGTATTTTATAACCGCGCCCGGACTGAATGGAAAAATTCGACATTGGCGAAGCGGGATAGAGTCCGCTGTATTTGTATTTGAAAACGGGTTCTTTTCCGCCGTTGATGAGGGCTATTCTTTTTCTGCGTTCTTCAGCGAATTTTTGAAAGGAAAGCGGAATATTGAACCCGGCGGGTCTTAAAAGGTGCGATTCTTCTATTTCCGTCAATTTTCCGGACACGACTTCAACATTTGAAGCTGTTTTTCCGGGAGGGAGCATAATCTGGACGGGCCTGAACGGAAGTATGGGCATTTCGGGTTCATAAGAAAGCGGAAGATCGCCGAGTTTTACGTCGGTATAAATTTTAGATTTGATAAGTTCCGGCTTTTCAAAATTAAAAACAAGCTCTCCCGCAAAAGCGGCCTGAACTGAAACAATAATAAAAAGGGCCATAAAAAGAAAGGTTTTCTTCATACTCAAAACATCTCCCCCTGATTTTTTATTTATTGAGGTGTTATATCTTAAATAATATGACTTAATTTTATCACATTAGGTAAAATTACTCAATAAAAAAAATTGAAATAAAGAAGGAGAATTTTAAATTTTAGGCGAGGACATTTATTTTTATGCCGGAACCCGTGATAGGCTCTTTAGAAGGTTTTATGTTTGTGACGGTGGCGAATTTAAGGCATCCGCCGTCTTTTATATTGGCGACAAGCTCCGTATATGGTCCGATCTCGTATGTCTTGGTTATATTTACAGCGTTTATCATTATTTTGATGCCTCGTGCCATTGGTTTAATATTTTAATTATCGGATGCCGGATTGACTTCATTATGGTTCTCTGTAAAAATATCCGCATTAAAATTTTGATTGAAATAAATTACGTTTTTTGATAAAATAATTTCAGTTTCTGCCGATATATAGCTTCGATTAAGCAGTTAATTTTAAAGTAAAAGTGGTGATAAATCGGTGCTTTCGGAAATTTTTTCGCTTGTTATGCTGATATTTATAATACCCGTAACGGCCAGTTATTTTTTAAATATAAGTGTTTTTAAAATAATAGACCTTTTTTATAAAAAAAGCATGAACCATTAAACAAAAATTCACTAAGGTTAATATCTGAAAAAAGAAATAAGCAGGAAAAATACTTCTTGTTTATTTCTTTTTTTTTTGATATAATAAGCTCAAATTTTTTAATAATTTAGAAGGAACAATGAAATTAATTGAAAAGCGGCTAGAATTCTTTCCGGAAGACAAGGAACTTATAAGTAATTTAACAGAAAATCTTAACATTTCACCGATACTGGCGAAGCTTCTCATCAACAGAAATATCGCGAGTGCAGGTTCGGCTCACCTTTTTTTAAACAGCAAGCTCACTGACGTTTATGACCCTTTCAAAATGAAGGATATGGAAAAAGCTTGTGAAAGGATCAAACTTGCCGTCGACCGTAAAGAAAAGGTAAGAATATTCGGCGACTACGATGTGGATGGAATAACCTCCACGGCTCTTCTTTACAAAATATTGAAAACTCTCGGCATTGAAGCGAGCTATTTTATACCGAACCGCATAGAAGGCGGCTACGGTCTTAACGAGAACGACATATTGAACGCGAAGAACGACGGGATATCATTGATAATTTCCGTCGATTGCGGTATTTCTAATTTTATCGAGATCGCCTATGCCAACAAGCTCGGGCTCGATGCGATAATAACCGATCACCATGAAGTTTCTCAAAAACTTCCTGAAGCTTTCGCGATATTAAACCCCAAACAATCCGATTGCGCTTACCCGTATAAAATGCTCGCGGGCGTTGGCGTGGCATACAAACTTGCGTGCGCGCTCGAAAAATATTATGATAATATATCTGCAAACGATTATCTTGATCTCGTAGCTCTTGGAACGGTGGCCGACATTGCGCCGCTCGTCGACGAGAACCGTATTCTTACCAAATATGGCATAAAGATGTTTAAAAACACTAAAAATTTAGGAATAAAAGCGCTTTTAGACACTCTCAACCTCAAGGACGCTGAAATTAATACGACCCATATAGGCTACATAATTGCTCCGAGAATAAACGCGGCCGGAAGAATAGGCGATCCGAACGTGGCTTTGAAAATGTTCTTAACGGAGAGTTATAGCGAAGCCATGCAGTACGTTCAGGTTTTAAACGGCGAAAACCAGAAAAGGCAATCGCTTGAAAATGAGATATTGATCGATGTCGAAGAACAGCTGAAGGGTTCTCACCATGACAACGTTATTATGCTCGCTTCCGATAAATGGCATGTCGGCGTCATAGGTATCGTCGCTTCGAAAATAAAGGAAAAATACTACAAACCGACCATATTGATATCGATCGAAGATGACGATAACTGCGTGGGCTCCGCGCGGTCCATAAATTCGTTTTCGATTGTCGACGCGTTGAACAACTGCTCCGATATTTTAAAAAGATTCGGCGGGCATAAACTGGCGGCGGGATTTTCAATAGAATTTTCAAAAATAGATATTTTCAGAAAAAAGATAAACCAGCTTGCCGAGGAAACCATCAAGCCTGACGATCTTATACCGACGCTTAAAATCGATTCTGAAATAAAGCTTAAAAGCATTACGCCGGATCTTTTAAACGAGATAACCCTTTTAAAGCCTTTCGGCCAGCAAAACCCGAAACCGCTTTTTTACGTTAAGAACGTATCCATATCCGAGCACAAAAAGATAGGCGGAGTGGCTTCGCATCTTCTTATAAAAGTTAAAAATTCAGGTTGCACGGTTGAAGGAATTGGCTTTAACATGGGTTCTTATGATGAAAAAATAATTTCGCCGGCTCAGTCGGTCAATCTCGTTTTTGAACTCGATGATTTCACTTTCTGGGAAGGCCAGAAAAAGATCCAGATGAAGATAAAAGATATCCGTTTCAATAAATCAAATAATTTTGAGTTTGCTGAAGACGAAGCTCAGGCGTCCCGGGCCGCGGATGCTGAAGGCGCGGCTACGACGGGCGGTACATTCGCAAAAAGCGCGGTCGCCCGTATGTTCGATCTTAAAAACATAGGTAACCAGTATTTTTTGAAAAAAAACTATGAAAAAGCCTATGAATTTTATCTTAAAGCGCTTGAGCTGGAACGCGATCCCTCCTTATATTATAACATAGGCCTTGTTTTCAAATGCCTTGGAAATTATGAAAAAGCGGTTGAAAATTTCAAGCAGGCTATCGATGTTGAAAACGTCAGGACGCAAGACCTTATGACCGAATTGATAAAAAAATCACAGGTTATGATCGAAAAAATATATAATTTAAGCATGCCGGGAAACAACAAATCTAATAAGAGGTGAAAACTTTGGAACAGATTAAAAAATTGATAAGAAACGTTCCTGATTTTCCTAAACCAGGCATAATGTTCAAGGATATAACGCCGATGCTGAAAGATCCGGCCGGCTTTGATCTTACAATTGAAACAATATGTAAAAACATTGACGCGTCGAAAGTCGACATGATATGCGGCATCGAATCGCGCGGCTTTATCTTCGCTTCGGCGGTCGCCGCGAGACTGAAAAAAGGGTTCGTGCCTATAAGAAAAGCCGGAAAGCTTCCGTGGGAAACTTTCCAGGTTAAATATGCTCTTGAATATGGCGAGGACAGCCTCGAAATACATACCGATGCCTTTTCTACCGGCTCGCGCGCCGTTTTAGTGGATGATCTTCTGGCGACGGGCGGGACCGCCAAGGCCTCGTGTGAACTTATAGAAAAAGCCGGAGGAACGGTTGATTCCGTTCATTTCGTTATCGAACTTTCCTTTTTGAATGGAAGGAACCTGCTAAAAGAACGCAGGGTAAATTCTCTAATAACTTATTAATTTCAAATCAGGAGCGTCAAAATGCTTTCAACTCCGAACGAAATTATCAAAGGCCTTAAAAGCGAAGATTGGGTGGAGCGTTTCATCGCCGCTAAAACGGCCGGTGAAAAAAAGATAAAAGAAGCCCTTTCCGGCCTTATTGAACTTCTGGACGACGACAATATCCAGGTGCGCATAGCGACAGTGGTATCTCTGAAATCCTTCAATGATAAAAAGATCGTCGAGCATCTTATACGAGCGCTCGCCGATTCTTCAGAGTGGGTAAGGGTTCACGCGGTTGAAGGCATATGCCAGTTCCGCGATAAGAAGCACATTGAGCTGCTTACGAAATTTCTTGAAAACGAAGATAGCGAAAAGGTAAGGGCGACCCTTATAAAAGCTCTCGGCGAACTCGGCGGTGCCAAGGTCATTCCAATACTTACGCTATATCTTAAGGATTCCAACGCCCGCGTACGCGCGAACGCCGTTGAGGCTATAGAAAATATAGCCGGCTCTTCCAGCGCTAACATAAAAGAACATTTCATACCGCTTCTGGACGACGAAAATAACCGAGTAAAAGCCAATACCGTCAAAGCTCTCTTTAAAATGGGCGAGTCCAAAGCGATAGAAGTTCTGAAGAACATGATACGCTCGAAAGATGACTGGATGAGAGCCTCTGCCGCATATGTTTTCGGCGTTATCGAATATGAGGATAGCGTAAAATATCTATTGGCCGCGCTGGATGACGATTGCTGGTTCGTGGTTAAAAATGCCATAAAATCGCTTTTGAAAAAAGGTTCGAAAACGATACCGCATCTTGAGAAACTTTTAAAATCAAAACTTTCGGACAGCCTTAAAATGAATATAATTTCGGTGCTTGGCGAGATAGCGACGCCCGATTGTCTCAAGCTTCTGATCCCGCTTTTAAACGATGAGAACGGCGATATCCGTCAGCATACTGAAGCGACCATTGATAAGATCCAGCAAAAAAAGGCAATATCAAGCAACTGATAACCGCATGAAAATAAAAAAAATAATATAAACGTGAATATATTTCAAAAAGCATATCAAAGATACTTCTTTTATGCTTTTTTATTTTTTATGGCGGCTGGGTTGTCTTTCGTTTTAATAGAAAACGCGAGTTGTGAAACGCGCGAAGATATAAGAAAGCTTTATAAGACCGGCGTCGATTACATAAACGATATGAATTTTGAAGCCGCCGAGGCCGTGTTTCGAAAGATCGCCGAATCCGGGTATGAATTCGCCGAGGCTTATAATAACTTGGGATATGCCAAAATGCGGCTTCAAAAATACGACGAAGCCATATTCGAATTTAAAGCGGCGTTAAAATTAAATCCTGATTTTGCGGATGCTTTGAATAACCTTGGCGTTATATACGCCAAACGTCCCGCTACGGCTACCATGGGGCTTCAACTGCTGAAAAAGGCCGTGGAACTTCAGCCTAACAACGCCAACTTTCACGATTCGCTTGGAACCTGCTTTCACGCGCTCGGTTTCGCGGCGGAAGCGGAAGTCGAATTCAAGACCGCCATGCTCGTTGACAGAAAGCTCGTGGCGCCGGTTTATAATATGGGGGTTTTATACGAATCGAACGGCAAGGAAACCGAGGCGATAAAGTATTATACTACCGCGGTTTCAATGAAAAAAGACCACCTGATGTCAAATTTCAGACTGTTTAAAATGTACCTGAAACAGGATGACGCTAATCTTTCATCGAATTATCTGTCGAATATTTTCAAAATATTGAAAAATTCCAAACTGGATAAATTTGAAAGATTTACGGTAGAATCGGAAATACTATGTAATTTAAAAACGTTTATAGTGGAGACGGCCATAAATTTCAACGTAGAGATGAAAAAACTGACGGCTTCGGAAACTTCGGAAGCCGCGTTTTCACCGAGCGAATATCTTATCGCTTATGAAGAGTTCTCGAACAAGAAATTATTCAGTTTTTTTGAAGGCACCGAACTTCGATGCCCCGAAACCGGAAAATATTATACCAATTACGTCAACCACGTAACGTGTCCGATCCATGGCAGTCTTCCCCTATTTACCGATAAAATATTCAATCTGAAGGACCTTCGCGGAAAATATCGGCGCAATATCTGTTCCGAGAACAGAAGAATTTTAGACTACGCCATATTTATAAACGATATCAGCGATACTGAAGAGGTTGGAACGATCGATGTTAAAGCGATCAATGATCTTATAAAAAAACGCTATCTGCGCGACATTCCCGAGTGTCCTGACGGCGGAAAATATTCGCTTGACGCGGCGGGTTTTGTATCTTGCTCAATCCACACGCCTTCGGGTTCCAGGTGATAAAATCTTCATGAAAATTGGAATTGCTTATGGGTATGGAAAAAATAAAGCTGGCGCTATTGATTAACGGGTCACGTTGTGCTAATATTTAAATAGGGAGTCAGAATGACGCCGGGGGCGCCGGAGGAAAAAATATGAAACGATACGATAATCCCGAAAAAGGTTTTTCGCTGATAGAGCTTATCGTGGTGATTACCATAATGAGCATTCTGGCGTCGTTCGCCGCCATATACTACAACAATAACGTGAACGATGCGAGGCACATCAGGGCCGCTCAGGATCTGGAAAGCATTAAGAACGCCATAAAAATGTACCGTGTCGATACGCGCGGGCAATACCCGCCGTCCATCGACGCTCTCGTCGGAAAGTACCTTGCTACAAAGCCGCTTGATCCGTGGGGTTCGCCTTATAGACTCGATCCCGTCAAATTTGAAATATATTGCATACCTAAAGCCTCGATGCCGCGGGTTTCATTAAAATACGGCGCCAGGCAGAATTAACCGCCGCCGACGGGTGGCTTGACTTTGTTCTGGCCGCGCGCTTCCGCTTCGACTTTCTGCATGATCTCGGACGCTGAAAGCGGGCGCCTTCCCGTTTTTACGGTAAAAAGCTGTGAAAAAGTTTTTGAATTTTCGGCTTCGGCCGACACGGCGAAGTTAGCGTATTCCTCGCAAAAATTGTTGGGCATTTCATAAGTGAATTGGGCCACGCCCTTTGATTTAGTGACTATGTCTCCGACCGGGGCCATCGGGCTTGATGCCGCTCTAAGCCTCGCGTTGCCTATGCACTTGACCTTAACGTCGCGCGCAAGAGCATCTCCGCAATTTCTCACGGAAATCAATATTTTTATCAAAGCCCCTTCCGTGGAGCCCGTAAAATCGACCACTTTTATAACGGTCGGCAATTTGCCCTTTTTTTTAAGGACGTCGATCTGCTCTTCGGTCAGCTCGCTGGTTGGAATATTGAGGATTTCTTCGACCTTGGGTTCGGCTTTTTTGGCGGCGGCCGCTATTTCCGCCTTTTCCCTGTCTTCATCTTCCTGGGTCCTATGTATTTTTTTAGATTCGAATTTTCCGAAAGGATTTGATTTCTGCCATATCGACTTAACATTTGCGTTTTGAGAAGCCGGCGGAGTTTTATCTTTGTCGTCGGTCATGTTCGGGCTTACCTCCAGAAAGTTATTTTGGGTTTAAAGTTAAACTAATTCAATATTCATTATACAATATTTTAAGCTTTTTTACAACGGCTATTTCGAAATAGTCCGCTTATTGCCGAGGCCGGCTGCGTTTTTAGAGATAAGCGTCGTAAATTTTGAATTTCAGGATGCAAGGCGTTTACGATTGCATGAAACTCATGCGCCTTATGGCTTTGCGATCGTATCGTTTTCGGCCGCCGCGATAATAACGAGCGGTATTTTAAGTTTTGCGCCGACTCTGTTCGCGATTATACGGATAAAGTTAGTTAAAAGAAATAATTCGGCGGATGAAAAAATAAAATCAACAATATTTTTTTTATTAATATGTTATTTCAAGGTTTAACCGATAGCGGTTCCGACGCATGATGATATGAAATAGTTAGAACCGGCGGGCTTGACATTTTGTGAAATTAATAATATAATGATTGCACCTAATTATTTGAAAGGGGTATTACACAATGATTAAAGAAGCATTAGGTATGGTAGAGACAAAAGGCCTCATCGGTTCGATAGAAGCCGCTGATGCTATGGTAAAGGCCGCTAACGTAACTCTCGTCGGGCAGGTACAGATAGGCGCCGGCCTTGTAACGGCTATGGTAAGAGGCGATGTAGGCGCTGTAAAAGCGGCTACTGACGCTGGCGCTCAGGCTGCGCAGAGGGTCGGGGAACTTTTGAGCGTTCACGTAATCCCTCGTCCGCACGCAGAAACCGAAAAGCTCATTCCTCAGTTTGATGAAAAATAATCGCTTTTAAAAAGGTGGAAAAGCTATGGACATAGTCATAGGAGCCGATCATGGCGGCTATGATCTTAAATGCGTCATTGTCGATTACCTGAAAAGCTTGAACCATAACGTGATCGACGTTGGAACGAAATCGAAGGACGCCTGCGATTATCCCGATTTTGCCTTCAAGGTGGCTGAATACGTTTCGGCCGACCCCAGGGCGGTCGGGATCATGATTGACGGCGCCGGTATCGGATCATCCATGTGCGCAAACCGCGTTCCCGGCGTTCTCGCCGCGGTATGCAATGAACTTTACGTTACGCGCAATGCCCGCGAGCACAACGGCGCCAACGTTATGTGCATGGGATCGATGGTCGTAGGCACGGGCCTTGCTAAAAAGCTCGTGGATACTTTTATCGAAGCTAAATTCGAAGGCGGACGCCATTCGAAAAGGGTCGATAAAATACTAAACTACGCTCCGTTCGCATCCGTATCAGGCGGATCGCTGGACGAAGGTCTTGTAAAAACGATAATAACAAGAGTTCTCGCGGCCATAGGTTACGGCGGAAACGCATCGAACCCGGTCGCAAGCGTATCTCATCCCGTATTGATCTCCGAGGAATACGTCAAAAAATGCCAGGGCGGGACGGAACTTATTATCGCTAAAGGCACTATAGTTACTGACCTCGCGAAGGACGCGGCGCGGGCTAAGGGGATAACGGTGCGCTTCGAATGATACTTGGACGCGTATGCGGGAGCCTCGTTTCGACCTGTAAATGGGAGACGCTTAAGGGAAGCAAAATGCTTTTCGTTGAGCCTATAAATGAGGAACTTACGGCGATAGGGCCGCCTTTCGTGGCCGTCGATACCGTCGGCGCCGGAAACGGCGAAGTCGTATTGATCATCGAAAGCCGTGAAGCCACGAACGCGTTCAGTGAACCGAATACGCCGACGGACATGGGTATAATCGGAATAATCGATGAAATAAAATCAGGATTGAATCTGCTGAAAATAACGTAGGGGCATCGTAATGATACTTGGAAAGGTCATAGGGAACGTAGTTTCCACCATAAAGAATAAAACGCTTGAAGGCTTCAAACTGATGCTTGTCAAGCAGACCGACATTTCGGGAAATCCTGTTGGAAAACCCCTTGTGGCCGTTGATTCGGTGGACGCCGGTGAAGGCGATCTGGTGCTCATACTTAAAGAAGGCGGTTCGGCGAAAATAGTCTTGAAAAGAAATAAGATGCCGGTCAATCTAGTTATAGTCGGCGTCGTCGATACGGTCGATCTGGACGGATGGGTGGAGGCAAAGTAAATTAGCTTTTCCTGATATATATTTTAACCATAAAGAGCTGGTGTAAATGTCCAAGAGTAAGCAAGAAAAAACGATAAATGAAAAAATAATAATCGAAAATAACGAAAGGATGATTAATGTGAAAAAAGCGCTCGGAATGATCGAAACCTACGGATTGATCCCTATGATAGAGGCTGGAGACGCAATGGTCAAAGCCGCTAACGTGGAACTTATCGGATGGAAACAGATCGGCGCAGGCTATGTTACCTGCATGGTAAGAGGCGACGTAGGCGCTGTAAAAGCGGCTACTGACGCTGGCGCTCAGGCGGCTTCAAAAGTCGGAAAGCTCATAAGCGTTCATGTGATTCCTTCTCCGCACGAAGACGTAGAAAGGATACTCCCCACCGCTTCCACGCTGTAATAATATCGCGTGGAAATTCATGAGCCGTTTTTTAAAAAACGGCGATGAAACGGCATGACCATTTTTTCATAATGACGGGAGAATTAACATGGATAATAAAAATTTGATCGATATGATCACCCGCGAGGTTTTGAGCACGATTAAAACTTCCACGGGTAACGTTTCCGGTTCCACGGCGCAGTCCTATAAGCCTTCAACCGAAGCCGCGTCATCCGGAAAAGTCCTTATCGTCTTTACGGGCGTTCCCAATATGCGGGAAGATTTCTATCGTGAGATCGAACGCGCCGGCGGGCTCAAATATGACATACTTCTCTCTGACGGAGCTAAGTCCGTCTTTGACGTCGCTGAACTTCGCTCTCGCTTAAAAGCCGGTGAAATTTATACTTCATTCAGCTATGCGGAAAGGACATTGTTCCTGCAAAAGTACCAGAGCGTGATAGTTCCTTTTCTTTCGCTTTCGGCCCTGACCCATATTTCAGGCTTGAACACCGATTCGATGGTATGTAACTATCTTATCTGGCACGTGATCAATAAAAAAACTTTAATAGTTTCATCCGAGCCGCTTTTGAGCCAGCTTGGAAACGCGAATCCGGCCATCATGCGCGAGATAAATCAGAAAATAGCGAAGTTAACCGAAATGGGCGTAACCGTAGTTCCGATGTCCGGGATTTGCAGAGGCCTTGAAACGGCATGTGAAAGATCTTGTTCAAACGTGCCCGCGGCTTCGAACTGCGATGGATCGAATTGCTCGCAGTGCGGCCAATGTTTCGTAAAACGTGAGTCCGCCGTGAATAACATTAAGAACGCCGGAGCGGCGAGAATATCGGCTACACCCGGTATAGGTTCGGTTCCGGGCGCTTTTGATTCGGCTCTGGCTTCAATGATAGATCACACTCTATTAAAGCCGGACGCTAAACAGACCGAATTTGAAAAGCTGTGCGAAGAAGCCGGAAAATTCAAATTCGCTTCCGTTTGCGTAAACCCCGGCTGGGTTAAATTTTGTAAGGATCGTCTCAGAAATGCCGGCGTAATGGTCTGTACGGTCGTAGGTTTTCCTCTCGGGGCCACTTCCTCGAGCGCCAAAGCCTGTGAAACGGTTCAGGCGATAGCTGACGGCGCCGATGAAATAGACATGGTCATAAATATAGGCGCTCTTAAATCAGGAAACTTGAAGCGGGTAGAGGACGATATCAGAGATGTCGTACGCGCGGCCGGCGGCCACACCGTTAAAGTCATTCTTGAGACAAGCCTTCTTACCGATGAAGAAAAAGTCACCGCCTGCAGGCTTTCGAAGAGCGCCGGCGCTCACTTCGTAAAGACGTCCACCGGATTTTCCGGGGGCGGCGCTACGGCGGCCGACATTGCCATGATGAGAAAGACCGTCGGTCCCGACATGGGCGTTAAGGCGTCGGGCGGCGTGCGTGATCTTGAGACAGCGAAAACGATGATCGCCGCTGGCGCCACAAGAATAGGCGCTTCCGCTTCCGTTTCAATAGTCTCGGGAGTCGCGTCCGCTAAAAAAGGCTACTAAAAGCCTTTACAATATATACTTTTTAAAATTATTACATCGTATAAAAAAGCAAGGGGCAATTTAAACTGCCCCTTGCGTGATGTTTATAAGTGATAGCATAATGAATATCTCAAAAAAAGAATTTTATAAATGTTCCGGGTCGTTTATCGATATGGCGGGTGGAGCTCGTGAGACCGTCCTGAACGTGATTGAAGGCGCGCTGGCCTATAACTACATAGAAGTGCTCGTTCCTCCGTTCATGGTACGCCAGGCCGCCGAAAAACTTAAAAATTCCAGGACGAAGATCGCCACCATGATAGATTTTCCGTTGGGGCTCTCGCACTCGTCCGAAAAATGCCTTTTGCTGGATGCCATGGTCCGGGCCGGCGCGCATATAGTTGAAATTTCGCCTAATGTTTCAGCGGTGCGCGCCGGAGATATGAAAATCGTCGAGGCCGAGGCTTCGGCGATACTTGAACAGGCCAGGCGCTTTAAAAACCTTCAAGTGAGGTTCCTCGTTAACGAGCCCGTTCTTTCGTCCGCCGAAAAAGATCTTATTTCGGTTTTTTTTCGCCAGAAAAACGTCCCTTTCAGGATATTAACTCTTAATTCCGTTGCGACTCCTGGGTCCGTGTTTTCATTCGCCGGCGAATTCGATCAGAAAATCATAAGGGTAAACACCCTCGAACGGTCCGTTAAATTTGAAAATATCGCGTCCGTCGTCAATAAGTTAGACGAAAGGGAGAAGGCGTCGCTTTTCGGCCGTTCACTCTGTTCGGCTATAATATGCTCGGAGATCGATCCGAAAAGTCCCGCCGTTAAAGTTAACAAGATAGTTATGGCGCCCGGAGCGCTCGCGGGGAGCGGCATAACCTCTTCCGCTTCGCTGGCGATAGGTTCTAAAAGTCCCGGAACGAACGGAATAAAGATAATGACGAGGCCGGCCGGCGCGGCGTCTTCCATGGCGGCCCTGGGAATGCGTTCAATAATAATCGAAGGTGACGCTCAGGGATATTATTACGTTTTGAAATTTTCGAAAAATTCGGTTGAATTTCTTTCGGGCGAAAACCTCGCCGGACTTAATAATTATGAAATAACGGAAAGGCTCAGGCGCGTCCACGGTGCCGGCTGCTCGTTTATCGTATCGGGTCCGATGGCTCAAAAAGGAGCGGCCACGGCTACCATATCGGCGACGGACGCGTCCGGAAATCCCGACATACAATATGGGCCCGGTCTTTTAATGGGCGCCCTCGGGGTTATCGCCATGGTATTTGATGCCGGCGAATGCGCCATGCCTGCCGAAATTCCAATTGAAAAAAGATCCGAATATGAAAAACTCGTTTCCGAGTTCAACGAAGCCGTGCTGAAAAATCGAACCATATCGGAAATGATATCGCCGTATGGCACCGCGTCCTTCGTTATGCCGCTGTATGAATGCGGCGCCCTGCCCATAGCCCGTTATGAAAAATTCGAATCCGCTGATATCGCCAAACTTTCGCATCAGGCGCTTGGTGAAATTATTCTAAAGCGAAAGGGAACATGCGGCGTTTCATGCATAGATGGCTGCCTCGTAAAATGCAAAAATATTTTTATCGATGATAAAAACGTCAAAACGCCATATATCGAATATGAACATATCGCGCAGCTTGGAACTATGTCCGAAATATTTAATTTCGACGTTATCGCCAGGATTCTCAGATATTGCAGGGAAAAAGGCCTTGATTTCAGCGAAATCGCTCTGGCAATATGTGAAGTTATCAGGTCCGGTACGCAAAAAGGCTCGCCGGCCGAAATAGCGGTCGCATGCCTGTCAGAGATCGACAAACAGACCGTTCTTGGCAGGATAATATTAAAGGGCGCATATGCCGCGGCCATATCCGTAGGCGACGGCTGCGCCGTGAGCGTATCGGGAGAGGCCATGCCGCCTTATGATCCGCGCGCCGTAATGGGCCTTGGCGTTTCTTATATCACATCTCCCATTGGAACAGAAGAAAAAGCCTGGGGATATATCGCTGCCGCGAATATTTCAAATGCGGGCGTTTCCGTTACCGCCAGCCATCCTGAAGGCCAGGTTGAATTTTCCCGCAACATGCAGCTGGCTTTTCATGTTATGGATACTCTTGGTTTATGTCCGAATTTAATATACCCGCTTATCGAAAATCAAGAGTTGTGGAATTCTCTTGTAAAAATAATCGCTTTAAGGTATAATATAAAACTAACCTTTCAGGAAGCGGCCAGAATCGCGAAAAAACTTATAAAAGAAGAAAATTCCTTCAATAATGCTTCCGGTCGCGAAAATATAAGAACGAAACTTCCGGCTTTCTTTTACAATGACGTAAATGAAAAAACTCATGGCGTTTTTTCGGTAAACGACGAAGCCGTTGAAAAAATATTTGAAGCGTGGTAATTCAAAAACTTATTCATAAAAATATTTTGCCGCCCGGCCGGCTTAAAAAGGGGAATTATGACTACTCAGACAAATGATTCGATCTCCAGGGTAATACTCATAGTTTTAGATTCCGTAGGGATAGGTGAAATGCCTGACGCCGATAAATACGGCGATGTCGGATCAAACACGTTTTCAAACATAGGAAAAGCTTCTAAAGAATTTAAGATTCCCAATCTGATTTCACTCGGTATATCAAATATCGATACCGTGACCAGCGTTTCAAAATGCTCCAATCCCATTGGCACCTACGCGAAATTAAAGGAATTGTCTCCGGGAAAAGATACGACGACGGGACATTGGGAAATGATGGGCGTGAAGCTTGAGCAGGAATTTCCAACTTATCCGAAAGGTTTTCCTCCTGAAGTGCTGGATGAATTCGAAAAACTTACGGGCAGAAAAACTCTTGGTAATTATGCCGCTTCCGGTACTGAAATAATAAAAGATCTTGGCGAAGAACATCAGAAAACCGGCGCCTTGATAGTTTATACTTCGGCCGATTCGGTATTTCAGATAGCCGCGCATGAAGAGACGGTTCCGCTTGAAACGTTATACGAATACTGCAAAATGGCCAGAAGCATATTAAGAGGGAAACATGCTGTAGGCCGCGTTATCGCAAGGCCCTTCATAGGCAAGCCCGGCGAATACAAGCGGACCTCGCACCGCCATGATTTTTCACTCGAGCCGCCCGCCAATCTTCTCGACTATCTTAAAGAATCGGGCATAAGGACCGCAGGAGTGGGTAAAATATACGATATATTCGCCTGCCGCGGCCTCAGCGATTATATAACAACGTCTTCAAACGCCGACGGCGTCAAAAAGACCCTCGATTATATGGACCGCTTCAACACCGGTCTTATATTCACTAATCTTGTCGATTTTGATATGGTTTTCGGGCATAGGCGCGACGTGGAAGGTTATGCGAAATCCCTTATGGAATTCGACTCGCAGCTGCCTGAAATAATGAAAAGAATGAACGATAACGATGTTTTAATGATAACCGCCGATCACGGATGCGATCCTACTTTCACCAAAACGACCGATCATACTCGTGAATACGTTCCTCTTTTAATATACGGAAATTGCGTGAAACGCGGACTCGACCTTCATACCGTCGAAGGCTTTTCATGCATAGCTAAAACCTGCGGAAGAATGCTCGGCCTTTCGGAAGAATATATTTCGAAAATATCCGGCGCCGATCTTACGGAAAAGATACTTCGCTGAAAATGATTCGAAATAAACTATAAACTCATTTATAAAGTAAAAACCGGGGTAAAAATTGTCATTTATAAATATCGAAAAAGTCATTGAAAAGGTCAAGAACCAGAACACTTCTCTTAACGAAAGAAGAGAAGCTATAAGGCTTTTAGGCCAGAGCGGTTCGGAACAGGCGGTCGACGCTCTCGTCGATCTGCTTCCTGATCTTAACCTGCGCCTCGATATAGTCCATGCATTAGGTACTCTTGCCAATGGAAAGGCTACTAAATTTCTTCTTGCGACGATGTTCGAATCGGACACGAAAGTCAAGATCGAGATTATTAAAGCTCTCAGAAGGATCGGAGATACCAAGTGCGTTGGAACGCTCGTTCAGCTTTTTCAGGTCGAAGACGATGAACAGGTGAAATCGGCCGTCTTCATATTAATAACCGAATTCGGAACTTTTGATGACGTTTTTCAGATAGTCCCCAGCTGCATTCAATACCCGAGCCCGCACGTTCAGATGCTCGCTCTCAAATACATCGCCGACAAGGGCGATCAGAGAACATCCAGCATGCTATATCCGCTGCTTTTCAGTCCTGACGACAAGGTGAGGATATCCGCCGCTAACATACTCTGGCGTCTCGAGGGGCAGCTGCTTTTAAAGAGGCTCAACTATATTCTCGTGAAAACGGAAGACGTTCCCAAGCAGAACAATGTCATACAGATATTCGGGGCCCTCGGTCTCGTGCAGACCGTCGAACCGCTCATATACACTCTTTTAAAAAACGAAGACAAACAGGTAAAAATAAACTGCCTCGACTCGCTCCAGAAGATCGGCGACAAGCGCGCGCTAGGCGCGATCATTCAGGTCATTAAAATAGACGACGAGGACATAAGGGCGAAGGCTATAGAATGCCTCTCGTCGTTCCCCGAGCCGAAGGTCACGGCGTCGTTGATAAACGCCCTCAGGACCACTTCCGAAAAAATAAGGAACGCCGCCATGAGCTCTCTCGAAAAGCTCGTTTCTTCCTCGGATGTGGCAAGCCTTAAAAAATATTTTCAGACCGAAGACGACAATATAAAAGTGTTCCTCTGCAAAACACTAGGAAAAACGAAATTTTTTGATAATGAAATACACGCCTTCCTTAAATCGTCGCTGACGAGTTCCCACGAAAAGGTCATTAACGAAGCGCTGATAGCCGTCGGCGCGCTCGAGGCGAAAGAACTTATGGATCTCGTGATCTCCCATTTCAGGCATTCGAACGAAGATATCAGGGTTTGCGCGATCAAGGTTGCGGGTCAGCTGAACGATCTGCGCTGTATCGATCCGATCGTCGAATGTTATAAGACCGACCAGTCCAACAAGGTAAGGGCGACGATAATAGAAATACTCGGAAAGACGAAGGATAAAAAATATATCAAGACCGCCGAAGCGGCCCTTAAGGATTCTGACGCCCGCGTCAGGGCGAACGCTATTGAAACTCTCGAGGCGCTGGGCGGAGAAGAAATAGTAGATCTTATATACCCTATATTTCAAAACGACTCCAATAACCGCGTTAAGGCCAACGCCGCGAAAACGCTCTGGAAATTCGGCGGCATAAGAATGATAAGCGCCCTGGAAGGAATGCTCTTAAAGGAAAAAGATAAATGGCAAAGGGCCTCCGCCGCTTTCGCGTTAGGCGAAATAGGGTCTATACAGGTCGTTAAAAGCCTTACTCAGGCGTTACAGGATAGCGAGGACTGCGTCCGCGGCAATGCCGTGAAAGGGCTCGGAAAAACTCAGGCCCAGGATGTGATCCCGGTTATAATACCGCTTCTGGAGGATCCTTCGGATCGCGTCCGCGAAGATTCGGTCGTAGCTCTCGGAAAAATCGGCACGCCCGAGATACTTGATCCGATACTTAAATTTTTAAAACAGCAGAACGATTCGAAACTTATAGACGTTGTTTATAAAGCTCTTATAGACGCGGTGGACCAAAGATTCTTGTTGCCGCTTACGCGCGCGCTGAACGACGACCTGTGGATAGTTAAAGTGGCCGCGGCGAAGCTTCTTGGAAAAATAGGAAACGATTCGACAATACCGCTTTTGACGGAACTTTTAAGCGACGGTAACGTAATAATAAGAAATTCCGCGGAAGATTCTATCGAACAGATTAAGAGGAGGTTGTGACGATGAAACACAACGTAATGAATAAGATAATTTTAATTTTGATATGCTCGCTCATGCTTACGGCCGGTTCCGGGTGCAAGAGAAACGGCGGTGACGATTCACGCGCCGTATTGAAGGAGCCGGTGCGGACGGAGGAACGGATCGTCGGAAATCCTGGAGTTGACGGCATAACTCATATAGTGGCGCCTGACGAATCGCTTTCGAAGCTCAAGGACATATACGGAATATCTATCGCCGCTTTGAAAAAATACAACAATATTTCAGAGAACCATTCCCTTAAAAAGGGCGCCAGCATATTTATTCCGGGTTCGCCCACCGTCTTGAACGCGCGCCGCGAAAATTATATGAAGGCCGTTAAATCCAAGGACGGGGCAGCCAGGTCTAAATCCCAGAAATTCGATTGGCCGGTAAAAGGAAAAGTAGTCTCTAAATTTTCGCCGGAATCGAAAGGCATATTCATAAAGACCGCTCCGAACAGCTCCGTGAAATCGATAAGCGCCGGCGAGGTAGTATTCGCGGGCCAGATGAAGGGTTATGGGAACCTTATAATAGTGGACCATCTCGACGGAATGTTCTCGATATATGGAAACAACAAAAAAAATCTCGTCAAGAAGGGCGATAATATTAAAAACGGCCAGAAACTGGCTGTTTCCGGTGAAAAAGCATCGTCCCGGGTTTATTTTGAAATAAGAAGCCTCAATCAGGACAAGGGCGAGCCCGAATCGGTAGATCCAATGAAATATATGAAAGATGTTGATGAATAGATGTTCGGTTTTTTAAAGGCGTTGTTTGGTGAGGCTTCTCATAAGAGCAAAGGAATGCGTTTTTTAGAGGAAAAACGCTTTGAGGAAGCGGTTTCTGAATTGAAGGAAGCCGTCGTTTCGTCGCCCAAGGATGAAACCTCGCTTTTGAGTCTTTCGCAGGCACTTTTTGAATTAAAACGATTTGAAGAATCGATCGAATACCTTAAGACCGCCGCTGAAAACGCGTCTTCGATAAATCCCGTTCCGGCTATAATGCTCGGATACGCTTATTACAAGACCGAAAAAGTGGAGGACGCCAGAAGCGCTCTGGAGCGGGCGATGAAGGTCGATTCAAAACACCCCGCCGCCAGATATTATATGGGGCTCGTCCATTTGAAGTCGGGTAACATCGACGCAGCCACGGATGAATTCGAGGAAGTTATAAGCGAGAAACCCACTTTTATTCAGGCCAGGCTTTTAGCCATCGGCGAGATGTTCATAATCCAGAATGAAAAGAATAAAAAAGTATAAACTTAAAGTTTTATGCCATATAAACTAAATAGCTTGAACAGGGCTGTCCCCCAAAATTATTTTTGAAACAGTCCTGTTTTATTATTATTTTTGCTTGCATCAGCGCGTGGCGATAATCATATTTCCTATAGTTTTTTAGTTGTTCAATGGCGCTTTCCGGTATATTCAAATTTTTTGATTTATCACTATCGGGAATCTTATTTGGCGGGCTCCGCTATCGGGAAAGGCGAATTAATAATGAAGTTAAATAAAATTAAAAGGGCGGTTCTTATAATGTTCGTATTTATTTTATACCTGATGGCTCATCTCTATCTTGAACCATTTTTTTTATCCGTATGGGAAACTGATATTAAAAGCGTTCAAATTCCCGTCGCTTTTAACGGGAAAAAGATTGTTTTCATATCGGATATACATCACGGCCCTCATTTTTCGATCGGCAGGGTGCGGAGTCTGGTTGAAAAAGTGAACGGGCTTAAACCGGACATAGTGCTTTTAGGCGGCGACTATGTCCATGGCGGAAGTAGATATATAAAACCGTGCATGGATGAACTTAAGAATCTCAAAGCGCCTCTCGGCGTATTCGGCGTCCGTGGAAATCACGATCATTGGGACGGCGCGGAACTTTCGAAGAAAGCCATGGTAGAGGCCGGAATAAAACTTATTGAAAACGGTTCCGTATGGGTTGGCGTGGACAATCAGAAAATAAAACTGGTCGGAGTCGGAGATCTCTGGGAGGATACGCAGGAAATAAACGGGTCGCTCTCGGACGTATCCGATACCGATTTTGTTATTCTTGTTTCGCATAATCCGGATTACGCGGAAAAAATAAGCCCTTATTATCAAAAAACGGACCTTATGCTCAGTGGCCACACTCACGGCGGACAGGTGAGCGTTTTCGGACTTTACTCTCCCGTTATACCTTCAGCCTATGGCCAGAAATACCGTTCGGGAACGGTGCAATGCGGCGGCATGAAACTTCTGATAAGTAACGGCGTCGGTTGCGTTACTCCGCCGGTTCGCTTTTTCTGCCGGCCTGATATAATATCAATAACATTGAAAACTTATTGACAAACAAAGCGGATTAATATAAAATAAATGACTAAACAATAATTATTTTCCAAAAAAAATTTTTTCAAACGGATGAATATTGTTTTTTTCAAAAATATTATTTTTTCACCGAAGGAGAACTTAAAAAAATGACCACAGATCAAACTAAAAATCCCCAGCATCAGCCTGAACAGCCGAAGGATGAGAATGAAATAATAACGGCGATGAAATCGCTCGTCGAAGACGTTCGCGCGAAAGGCTTTACTCCTTATCAATATTCTTATAAAAAAGATTGTAAAATAGAAAAAGTTATAGCCGCTCACGCCGATATCGCGGTTGGAACGGTTTTAGAGGAATCAAAATATGCCCTGGCCGGCCGCGTGGTCTCATGGCGCGAACACGGCAAATCGACGTTCGGCCATATAATGGATGATTCAGGGAAGATCCAGTTCTATATTAAAAAAGGCGAAATAACGCCCGACGAAAAATACGAGCTTACGAAGCTCGTCAGAGTCGGCGATTTCATAGGCGTTAGCGGGCCGGTTTTTAAAACCAAGACGGGCGAGTTGACGATATTGGCAAAGGAATTCGAACTTTTAAGCAAGATCCAGCGCCCTCTTCCGGAAAAATGGCACGGGTTAACGGACGTTGAAACCAGATACAGGCAGCGCTATCTCGATCTTATGATGAACGACGATTCAAGGCGCGTTTTTATAAAAAGGTCCAGAATAATCAATAAGATCCGAGAATTGCTGGATAAAAAAGAATTCATCGAGGTCGAGACCCCCGTGCTTCAATCCATATACGGCGGAGCCGCGGCGAGGCCGTTCGAGACGTTTCATAACACTCTTCAGATGAAACTTTATATGAGGATAGCGCCTGAATTATATTTGAAAAGGCTTATGGTCGGAGGATTTGAGCGTGTTTATGAAATAGGCAGGGTTTTCAGAAACGAGGGCATTTCCATAAAGCACAATCCTGAATTTACGCTTATGGAGCTTTATATGGCCTACGCCGATTACAACGACATGATGGATCTCACCGAAGAACTGATATCGGAAACCAACATGGCCATAAACCAGAAAGAAACCATAACTTACAATGGCACTGAAATATCGTTTCAGCGCCCCTGGGCCAGACTTACGATGAAGGAAGCTATATCTAAATATGCGAATATCGCTCCCGCCGACCTCGAGGATGAAGCGAAAGTAAGAGAAATTCTGAAAAAAGAGGGAAACGACGTCAACGCTAATACCTCGCACGGCGAAATGATAAATATGCTCTTTGAAATGAAGGCCGAGGAACATCTTATTCAGCCGACCTTCATAAAGGACTATCCGATAGAAGTGTCGCCTCTGGCCAAAAACAAGCGTGGAAACGAAGCTCGCGAAGTTGAAAGGTTCGAGCTTTTCATATACGGCCGTGAAATGGCCAATGCGTTCTCGGAATTAAACGATCCTCAGGAACAGTATTCGCGTTTCAAGAGCCAGCTTGACAAGAAAAACAGAACGGATGAAGATATAAATGAAATGGATGACGATTATATCACTGCTCTTGAATATGGCATGCCTCCTACGGGCGGTCTCGGCATAGGCATGGACAGGCTTGTAATGCTTTTAACCGATTCGCAGTCTATACGCGATGTAATATTATTCCCTCTCCAGCGTTCAAAAGAGTTATAAACGTTAAATAAATCACCAAGGAGTTAGAATATGGACGATTTCGCCTCGAAAATGATCAACGGTGCTTTGAATTTCGCCCTCCTTTCAAGGGAAAGCGCGGAAAAAGTATTCAACGAGTTCGTAAAATCAGGTAAGATCTCCAGGGAAGAAGGCCATAAATTGCTTTCGGAATTCATGTCTAAGTTTGATTCCGAAACGGCGAATGTCAGCAAAAGGGTCAAGGAAGAACTTAAAAAAATAATCGAAGAGTTCGGATTCGCGACGAAAAAAGACGTTGAAGAGCTCACCGCCCGTATTCTTAATGTAGAAACTCATATAAACGTGATATACAAAAAGGGCAAGAAAGAATAGTAAACCCGGTATCTAGTATTTCAAAGAGTGGTGATTTGAGTGAACTGTCATAAATGCGGCACGGACATTCCCGGCTCATCCGGCTGGGATTTCTGTCCGGAATGCGGTATAAATTTATACGGAAAATGCTTCTCGTGCGGCCACATTAGCCATGTAGCCTCTAAGTTTTGCGTAAAGTGCGGAAAGGCTGTATCGCATAACGCTCTTGCCGTAAAATTAAACGAATCCGTATCGCTTGTCATAAGGCCGCAGGAAAACGATGCCGTGATAAGCGCGCCGAATGGGACCGGAAAAACGGTGATGGCCCATTCCGAGATATCCGAAGTTCCTCAGATATCAAAGGAAAAGGAAGAAGACGACGAGCTCGACTCAAATTCTTTCAATGTTTCGGAAACTCCCGATTTTTTAAAAAAATTAGGCCATAAGGAA
>Ga0116170_10001413_pt1 | contig 24220 bp, 14 predicted proteins | sample AD_JPNHW1_MetaG_FD_89797 | JGI IMG/M metagenome (GOLD analysis project Ga0116170, IMG submission 89797) | Active sludge microbial communities of municipal wastewater-treating anaerobic digesters from Japan - AD_JPNHW1_MetaG | ecosystem: Engineered > Bioreactor > Anaerobic > Digestate | place... | reverse complement strand
CTGGTGGACCTCTCCGCCTATGCTGGACAGACCGTCATCGTGCGCTTCGAGTTCGGATCGGACCTGTACGTGGTCGACGAAGGCTGGTACATCGCCAACGTCATGCCGTTCTCGTTTGACGTTCCCCCTCCCGCATGGATGAACGCCCAGGGCCCGTGGGGAGGAACTCTATCCCAATTGCTGTCCTCCCCTGTTGCCATGACGTTAGTCCCTGACACCATTGCTTTCGATGACGAAGTCGCGGCGTGCATCCGGTTCGAGAGCAACGACCCGACGGCCAAGACCATCCTTCCGATCACCGTACGCCGCGGCCATTGCCTCTCTGTCGCCGCAAACGGCCCCGGAAGCGCCACGGTCGACCGCACCTTCCTCTTCCGCGATGCCCAAGCCAAGGTGACCCTGAAAGCCGACTCCGGCTCCTATCTCTACTGCGTGACCGTCAACGGCATCCCGCAACCCGGGGTCTACGATTACACGACCGTGAACCGGACACTCGTTTTCAGCAGGCTGAACGAAAATCTGCACGTGATCGCCTGGTTCACCTCGCGCATCTGGCAGCTGACGGTCTCCTCGCTCTACAGCACCGCGACCCCTGCGGTCGGCACCTACTTCTTCACAAACAACACGGCGATCAACGCCTCGGTGCTCTCCCCGGTCCCGCTCGCGGTCAGCATCCGCCGCGAATGCGTCGGCTGGACGCTCACCGGCCACACCCCCACCTCAGGTCCGGACACCCACGTCGCGTTCTCGCTGACCAACGACGCCACCCTCACCTGGAACTGGTCGGTCAGCCATCGTCTGACGGCCCTTGCGGAGCCCAACGGAACGGTCGCACCGGCCGAAGGTTGGTACAATGCGGGCTCTACTGCTGTCGTAACATCTTATCCATCAGCATATTACCACTTATTAAACTGGACCGGAGACATCGACGGGGCCGGATTCCACAGCAATTGCATCAGCGTCGTCATGCACGAACCGCGCACCGTCACCGCCTCCTTTGCCCCCAACCTGACCTCTGTTCGCGGAGTCCCAGAATACTGGCTCGCCGCTTACGGTTGGACGCAAGACTTCGAGGCGGCCGCCGAGGCGGACAACGACAACGACGGCCTGGCGACCTGGGGCGAGTGGCGTGCGGACACGGATCCGACCAACGCGCTCTCCGTTCTCAAGGTGAGCGCGCTGAGCCAGACCTCGAACGGCTGGGCCTTAACCTGGATCGGCGGATGCGTTCGCACGCAGCAGGTGCAGCGGTCGGCGACGCCCACGGGACCTTGGTCCAATATCCTCACCAACCTGCCCCCCACCCCGCCGACGAACACGATCCCCCTCCCCGGCGCGGGCACTTCCGGCTTTTACCGCATCAGTATCCCGTGAGCATTCGCCCTTGAAGGTCGCATAATCTATTGTCTACCTAACCGCCCGTTGATTTTGAGGTAACCGCCCTATCCCCGGTCGCACGAAAAATGAATGGCGCCAAGCCCCCTCCGTTTCCGGGCTGAACCTTGAGTCCGCGTCCCCGCACGGCATCCTGCCCGCACCGGATGAGGAATGCCCCCAGGGCCGAGCGTCGGCATGCCGGGGACCGGCCGCGCGCGACGGGCCCCGGCGCGACGGTCAGCCCAAAAGAAAAGGCCCCGGCCCGCGTTTCCAAGGAGTTTCCAGGAAAGACGCCAACCGAGGCCCGACCGTGAAACCCGACTACAGGTGTCCGCGCTTGATGATCAACGAAAGCACCGCGATGTCTGCTGGATTCACCCCCGGGATCCGTCCCGCCTGCCCCAGATTCTCGGGGCGCACCCGCAGCAGTTTCTCCCGGCTCTCGAACCTCAGGGCGGGAATCCGGCTGTAGTCCAGCCACTCCGGGACACGGACAGACTCTTCCCCCTTCGCCCGTGCTGCGGCCCGCTCCTCCTGCGCGATATATCCCTGATACTTGACCCGGATCTCGATCTGCTCGACGACCTCGTCCGGCAGATCGCCCCGCTGCGGCAGATCGCGATACCGCGCCCCCGGCCTCGCCAGCAAGGTGCACAGCGGCATCCCGCCCTCCCGGATCTGCGCCAGCCGTGTCAACTCCGCCTGGATCATCCGCTCGTACGCGCGCGTCTGCTCCCGGCACGCCGCGTCGCACACGCCCAGGCTGTCGGCCTGCGCCAGCAGACGGTAGCGCGCGTTGTCCTCTCGCAGGATGAGCCGGCGTTCGGCGCGCGACGTGAACATGCGGTACGGCTCGTTGGTCCCCTTGGTCACCAGGTCGTCGATCATCACGCCGATATAGGCGTCCTGGCGGCTCAGCACCAGCGGCTCACGACACAAAACCTTCAGGGCGGCGTTCGCCCCGGCCATCAGGCCCTGAGCCGCGGCCTCCTCGTAGCCCGTCGTCCCGTTCACCTGGCCCGCGAAATAGAGTCCCGCCACGCGCCGGCTCTCCAGCGTGTGCCGCAGCTCGCGGGCGTCGATGCTGTCGTACTCGATGGCGTAGGCATAGGCGATGAACTCGGCGCGCTCCAGCCCCGGCACGCTCCTGACCATGTCGACCTGCACGTCTCGCGGCAAGCTGTTCGACAGCCCGTTCGGGTAGATCATGTCGGTGTCGCGCCCTTCCGGCTCCAGAAACACGTGGTGGCGCTCCGCCTCCGAGAATTTGACCACCTTGTCCTCGATCGAGGGGCAATAGCGCACGCCCGTCCCCGTGATCGAGCCCCCGTAGAGCGCGCTGTTGGAGAGATTGTCGCGGATGATCTGGTGCGTCTGCGTTGTCGTGTGCGTCAGCCAGCAGGGGATCTGGTCCGTTCCCGGCTTCCAGGGCGCAAACATGTTCCACGTGGAACACGTTTTATCCGGAAAATCGCCGCCCGAACCCCCTTTTTTCCAGGAAATGCCCGTTCGGTCCGCATCGGCGGCCTCCGATTCTCCGCCAGACTGTTCCACGTGGAACATGCGCGTGCGCATTGAAAAGAAAGGTGGGGGTTCCTCGCCCGGCTGGATGACCGTCTTCTCCCAGTCGATGCTCGACGCCCGCAGTCTGGGCGGCGTGCCCGTCTTCAGGCGGATCAGCTCAAAGCCGTTCTGCCGCAGCGAGCCGGACAGCGCGTCGGCCGCCGGACGACCGTCGCCGCCGCCCGGGACGGCTTCCTTGCCGATGTGGATCCGTCCGGCCAGCGCCGTGCCGGTCGTCAGCACCACGGCGCGCGCGCCGATCCCGCCGTGCTCCGCCGTGGTAACGCCCATGACGCGGCAACCGTCGGTCTCGATGCCCGTCGCCTCGTCCTGCAGCACCGTCAGATGCCCGGTGCTTTCGATCACGCGCCGCATGCGCAGCGCATACTGCTTCTTGTCGCACTGGACCCGGGTGGCCTGCACGGCCGGGCCGCGGCTGACGTTCAGGGTCTTGAACTGGAGGCCGCAAAGGTCGGTGTTGAAGCCCATCTCGCCGCCCAGCGCGTCCAGCTCGTGAACGAGGTGGGATTTCGCAAGGCCGCCGACCGACGGGTTGCACGGCATCTTGGCGATCGCCTCGCGCTGCCCCGTGATGAGCAACGTCTCGCACCCCATGCGCGCCGCCACGAGCGCCGCTTCCGCGCCCGCGTGGCCGCCGCCGACCACCAGCACGTCCCAGGGTTGGGTTCTTTCTGAAAATCGAGTAGGGGAGTCATTCATGGGTGAAAAGTATAACAGAGAATCGATGGATGGAAAGAGGGTTCGGCTCACGTCGCCTCGGACAGGGGGCGCTCTGGCCTTGACCTCCCGCCTGCCCGTGCGGTTTGAGTTTCTGTGGCGATGTGTCTGACGCGCTTCCCAGAACCCGTCGGATGTATGCGCCGTAAAAGGGCAAACGCACGCGCCTGGCGTCCCGACCGAAAACGTCTACACTACAAACAAAGACCCCTCTCGCTGAACGTCATCCGTTGTGTGGTACAGCAACGCCGTTCGCATCGATCGACAACCGGGAGTACACTCGGCATTGAAACAAGCACCGTGGATCCCCGCAGCACGCTTGTGGCGTGCCCCGCCGATTGGAGCGGCGTCATGCGAATCCGTAAAACTATTCACAAGCTCGATTTTCCCTAATCGATATCTAGTTATCGTATAATTGTTTTCCCTATGTCGACATAAGATGTTATCCATCAAGAGTTTATATATTTGCTAACACTTTGTGCCGATTGAAATCAAGCAAATTTCATGAACACTTATCAACCAGTTATGAACAGGCCTGAATCGGCCGATAACCATGAAAAATCAAGCAAAAAAAATCGGGTGCCCTTCCCCGGACACCCGACATACCGCCCTGACGGACGCAGCCTAAAGGCGCAGATCCGACGGTGGCTGGGAGGCGGACTCCGGCTGGGCCGCTTCCGGTTCAGCCCCGAAGAGCGTCTCGTAGCAACAGGCCATCATGCAATACCCGATCGGGATGGTGAAGAAGACGCCGACGACGCAGGCGATGAGTCCCAACCCAGAGACCAAGCTGGCGAGAATGCCGAAGATGAACGGCATCGTGAACTCGCCGCTCTGCAAAAGCGCGAACACCTTCTTGATCGCGTCCACGGCCGTCAGGTTCTGATAGGTCACGAAGAGGACGCCCCACATCATGACCGACCCGACCACCACGCAGACCAGTTGCCCGAGAACGGGGATCATCGACAACAGGCATATCGCCAACAGGCAAACGACCACCAGGATGAGCGACTGCACAAAATAGTCGAACCCCTTGAACACATCGCCGGCCTGCGGCTTGGCGGGATCGTTCCGGATCAGACGGCGGATCATCAGAAACATGCCCGCCATCAGCGGCCCGCCCAGAATGCCGCAGGTTACCGCCGACACCAACGTGGCGATCAGCCCCGCAACGATCAACAATCCCATGTTTGGCTGGAACAGCTTCCATCCTTTTTCAAGCTCGGCCCCAATGTCGATTTTTGCCAACGGCATAACCCAACTCCAATCCGTGCATATGGCACATGAGATTTCGAACAACCATTGAGAATCACAACAGCGATAAATTACTCTTTTCTAACAAAAACCGCCACAGCTTAGTTTGAAAAGGAATGACGTGCGCGGTCCCGGCGCGACGCGAGCTTCCGGCTTCCCCCGCGACAGCCCCGAATCACTTGCCGACGCAGAACCGGCTGAAGATGGCGTCCAACAGATCGTCGCTATAGACGCGGCCCACGATGCGCCCCAGGGCTTCCGCCGCCGCACGCAAATGCCCCGCCGCGATCACCAGGTGATCCGAACCGGCGGTCAGCGCCTCACACGCCGCGCGCCCTTGCCGGACGGCTTCGCGCAGCTCCGTCACGTGCCGAAGCGAAATGACCGGCTGCCCCTGAGACTCCTCGTCCATGCCCAGAAGCCGAGACATGGCCGACTTGAGCTCCTCCAGCCCTTCCCCGTTTCTCACCGAGAGGCGCACCCGCGCCACATCCGTCGGCAAACGGATCTCGCCGCCCGCCGGAAGATCGCACTTGGTGATGCCGACCAGAGTCCGTTGCGCCGGCAGCACGCTGAGTTTCTTGCAGAGATTCTCGTTCCCCGAAACCGACTGGTCGACGAGATGGATGTTCAGGTCCGCCTGCCGCATGAGATCCCGCGCCCGCCCGATGCCGATCTTCTCGACCGCATTGTCGGTCTCCCGCAGGCCCGCCGTATCCACGAGGCGCAGCAACACGCCGTTCAGCGCGTAATTCTCCTCGATCGCATCGCGCGTCGTTCCCGGCGCCTCGTGCACGATCGCCCGGTTCCGGCCGAGAAGCGCATTCAGGAGCGAAGATTTGCCCGCGTTGGGTCGTCCGCTGATGACCACCAGCGCGCCGTCGCGCAACAGGTGCCCCTCGTTCCATGTGGTCGCGAGCCGTTCCAGCTCCCCGACCAGCTCCGCGACGCGCGCGGCCGTCCGGCTGGTAAACCGCTCGGGCAGTTCGCCCTCGTCGAAATCCAGCAGATGTTCGACGTCGGCGCACACGGCCGTCATCCGCTCGTAGAACTGGCCGACCTGCTGCCCCAATGCGCCGTCGAGCTGGGCGCGGGCAACGTGCGCGGCGCGATCGGTTTTCGATTGGATGAAATCGCAGACCGCCTCGGCCTGCGTCAGGTCGAGCTTGCCGTTCAGAAACGCCCGCTTGGTGAACTCGCCGGGCGCAGCCATCCGCGCCCCGGCCGCCAGCACCGCTTCGAGCAGCCGGCGCGAGGGGATGCCGCCGCCGTGCCCCTGAATCTCGAGCGCGTCCTCGCCGGTGAAGCTGTGAGGCGCGCGGTACACCAGAACCACCGCGTCATCGATCCTCTCCCGCGTCTGGGGATGAAGGATCACCGCGTGAAAAAACGTTCCCGCCGCCCGCTGCGACGGTTTGCGCGGCGCGTCCGCCACAAGCCGGTCGCCGACGGCCAGCGCGCCGGGCCCCGAAATCCGCACCACACAGACGCCTGCCGCGCCTGCGGCTGTCGCCATTGCGGCGATCGGGAGATCTGTCCGATCAGGCACCATGGGCTGTCCCTCGGGCTGATTACAATCCCGCGAAGGGGTTCACCGTGAACCCGCCGCGCGGCGGCTGGCCGCCGCCCGTGCGGCCTCCCCGCGAAAGATCCGGCCGGTTGTGGGAGCCGTCCCGGACGGGCGAAGAGCCCGTCCGCGGCGCGGCCGAGCGCGGGCCCGACGACGGTTGCGACTTGGCGCTCAGCGAGATGCGCCGCCGCGCCTTGTCCACGCTCAGCACGCGCACCTTGAGCTTGTCGCCGGTCTTAACCACCTCCGCGGGATCACGGATGAAGCGGTCGGAGAGCTCGGAGACGTGCACGAGGCCGTCCTGATGAACGCCGATGTCCACGAAAGCACCGAAGGCCGTCACGTTGGTCACGATGCCTTCCAGCACCATGCCTTCTTTCACGTGCTCGAATTCCGTCACGTCGTCGCGGAAGGCCGGCTTCTCAAAGGTCGCGCGCGGGTCGCGCCCCGGCTTCTTCAGCTCCGCGATGATGTCGCGCAAGGTCGGCTCGCCCACCGTCTCCGAAACGTATTTCGACAGGGGAATCTTATCGATCAGCGCCACGTTTCCGATCAGGGCGGACAGCTCGACGCCCAGGTCCGCCGCCATCTGTTCCACCAGCGCGTAGCGCTCGGGGTGCACCGCCGAGGCGTCCAGGGGATTCAGGCCGCCGCGCAGGCGCAGAAAGCCCGCCGCCTGCTCGAACGTCTTCGGCCCCAAGCCGGGAACCTTGCCCAGCTGCTTGCGACTCGTGAACGCGCCGTTCTCGTTGCGGTAGGCCACGATCTTCTTCGCCATGGTGCTGCCGATGCCGGACACGCGGGTGAGCAGGGGGGCGCTCGCCGTGTTCAGCTCCACGCCCACGTGGTTCACGCAGCTCACCACCACCTCGTCCAGCTTCTCCACCAGCAGCGGCTGATGCACGTCGTGCTGGTACTGGCCCACGCCGATGGCTTTGGGGTCGATCTTGACCAGTTCGGCCAGAGGGTCTTGCAGGCGGCGGCCGATCGAGATCGCGCCGCGGATCGTCAGATCCAGGTCCGGAAATTCTTCGCGCGCCACGTCGGAGGCGCTGTAAACCGAGGCGCCCGATTCGCTCACCGAGACCACGGTCACATCCTTTACGTTCGCCTCTTTCAGCACGTTCCGCACGAACGACTCGGTTTCGCGCCCGGCCGTGCCGTTGCCGACCGCGATGGCATACGGGCGGTATTTGGACACGAGCTTGCAGATCTCGACCTTCGCCTCGATCTCTTTGCGCTCGCCCTGCGTCGGATAGACCGTGCAGGTTTCAAGGAACTTGCCGGTGGCGTCCAACGCCACGCATTTGCAGCCCGTGCGCAGCCCGGGATCGATGCCGACGACCTTCCGTTCACCCAGCGGCGCCTGCAGCAGAAGGTTGCGCAGATTCTGCGCGAAGATCTCGACCGCCGCGCGATCGGACTTCATCTTCATCTCGACCGTCACGTCGATTTCCACGCTGGGAGCGATCAGGCGCTTATAGCTGTCCTCGATCGCCTCTTTCAGATACGGCGCGTACGGCGACTTTTCGTTGAGCTTGTAGATCTCCCCGATGCGCCGCAGCAGCGGCTCGGATTCGCAGGTCATCCGCACGCGGAGCACGCCCTCCGCTTGTCCCCGACGGATCGCCAGAAACCGGTGCGAAGGGATGGCCGCAACCTTTTCTTTGAAATCGTAGTACTGCTCGAACTTGGTCGGCTCGGCCGGCTTGGGATCGACCACCTCGGAAACCACGACGCCGTCGTTCGCGAATGCCTGGCGCACCAGGCCGCGGACTTCGGCGTTCTCGGAGATCGTTTCCGCAACGATGTCGCGCGCGCCCGCCAAAGCGTCCGCTGCGGTCGCCACGCCTTTTTCCTCGTTCACGAAGGCGGCCGCGTCGGCGTCGGGAGAAGTCGCTCCTTGCTCCGCAATCATCGCGGCCAGCGGTTCGAGCCCTTTCTCGCGCGCGATCATGGCCCGCGTGCGGCGCTTCGGCTTGTAGGGGAGATAGAGGTCCTCAAGCGCGGTCTTCGTCGTGCAAGAGAGTATCTTCGCCTTCAGCTCGTCGGTCAGCTTGCCCTGCTCCCCGATCGAATTCAGAATCGTCGAACGCCGGTCCTCGAGCTCCTTGTAGTAATTCAGGCGCTCTTGAATCTTGGAAATCTGAACCTCATCGAGATTTCCGTGAACCTCTTTCCGGTACCGGGCGATGAAGGGAATGGTGTTTCCTTCCGACAGAAGCCTGGCCACCGCCATGATTTGTCGCGGGGTGATGGAAAGTTCTTCGACAAGCTGGGGCAGAGCCTCCAAGCCCATATCCTGCGGGGTATCCGTATCCGACATGTGTTGCTTATCCTAATTCGTTCGAACGGTCGCTGAAAAAGAAAAACCCGAAAAACCGGAGTCCGCTGGTTTTTTCGGGTTTCAAGATGGTTGCCTCATTAGGATTCGAACCTAAACAAGCAGATCCAGAGTCTGCTGTGCTACCGTTACACCATGAGGCAATGAGCTGCTTCTTTCAAAATCGGAAGAAGATGATACCGAAGCTGACGTGGTGAAAGCAACACCGTTTTCACTCTTTTTTTTAGCTGATCCGCAGCGGCATCAGCACGTACAAGAAAGGAACATTGCACTTCAGCAGCGCCGGACTGTGTCCGTCATTCATTTCGAGGAACACTTCGTCATCCGCGATGTTCTTGAGCGGGTCCATCACGTACTCGGGATTGAAGATGATCGAGATTTCTTTGCCCGCGTATTTGACCGGCACCGTGTCGCGTCCTTCGCCGACGTCCGGCGTATTGGTGCTGATCGTCAGCTGATTGGCGGAAAACGTCAGGCGTGTCGCGTTCGATTTGTCGGTCGTCACCACCGACACGCGGCGCAAAGCGGACAACAGAAGTTCGCGGTCGATCACGACGCGCTCCTCACAAGCTCCGGGGATCACCTGCCGGTAGTTCGGATAAACGCCATCGATCAGCTTGCTGCTCAGCATCGACGTTCCCAGCTCGAACACCACCTGATTTTTCTGCGAATAAATCTTCAGATCCCCTTCGCCGCCGAGAATCCGCATCAGCTCGCTGACCGCCTTCGTGGGAAGAATCATCTCCGCTTCCGCTTCCGAAGGAAATTCAACCTCGTGCTCGACCAGCGCCAGCCGCCGCCCGTCCGTCGCGACCATCGTCAATTTGTTCTCTTTGAACGCCATCAGCACCCCGTTGAGCACGCGGCGGGTTTCGTCCTGCGAGACCGCGTAACAGGTCTTCTTCAACATCTCTCGAAAAGCGCCCTGATCGATGCGATAGCAGAATTTCCCCTCCGTCGCGGGCACCGGCGGAAAATCGCGCGTGGGCATGCCGATGATCTTGAAGAACGACGAGCCGCACTGCACGGTCATCACGTCTTCGTCATTCACCTCAACCAAAATCTTGCCCTCGTCCAATTCGCGGATGATGCTGGCCAAGCGACGGATCGGCACCGTGGTGCTTCCGGGCTGTTCAACCTCGCATTCGACGAAACACCGCTCGGAGATGTCGAGATCCGTCGTCGTGATGCACAGCCGACCGTCTTCCGCGTGGAGCAACGCATTCTGGAGTATCTGCAACGCTCCCTTTGCGGTCACAACGTTTTGAACCGTCTGCAACCCATCAAGAAACTTTGACCGGACGATGGAAAACTTCATTTCCGCAACTCCTTTGTGATTGTCTCTCCGCTTTTCACAACGATTGAAGCTAAAAGTTTAGACTATTAAGTGTATTAAAGTAAAGAAGGATTAATCGTAATAATAAGCGGTTCAGTTTCTGTTAACAATGACATAACTTCTTTGTTTCTAATAGTTTGTGACACTTTAAAACGACCCAATAACCTGTTGATAAGAAGACGAAAAGGAGGGATAAAACCGGGGTGTGCGCGAGGAGCTGTCGATAACCGCTGGAAAATCGATAATGAATGAACGGGGTGTCATAAGGATGTGAACAAGTTATTGAAAAAGTCAGAGTTGGAAAGAGACGGGATCCCGGCCGAGTTTTCGGGTTATTTCGCGAACGGAATTTCTGAGCTCCTCTTCGACTTGGATGCGGTCTTGGATCATTTTGCACGCGTGGACGACGGTCGCGTGGGTTTTTCCGAAGGAGTTTGCGATTTCCGGCAGCGACGCGCGCGTCAGCTTGCGGCAAAGAAACATTGCGACTTGACGCGGGGCGGAAACCGAACGCGGGCGTCGCTTGCTGGACATGTCCGTCATTCGGATATCGAAGTAGTCCGCGACCATGCGCTGGATGTCGTCAAAAGAGAGGTCTTTCTGGCGCTCGTCGTTGAGCTGATCCTTCAGCAGGTTTCGCAGCATGTCGAGCGTCAGCGGCATCTGGTTGTTCAGCGACGAGAAGGAGATCGCGCGCGTCAGGGCGCCCTCCAAGCTCCGCACGTTCGATTTGATGTTGTCGGCGATGAACGTCAAAAGATCGTCTGCCAGGTGGATGTTCGAGATCGATTGCTTGTAGCGCAGGATCGCAAGGCGCGTTTCGAAGTCGGGCGATTCGATCTCGGTCACCAGTCCCCATTCGAAGCGGGACACCAGCCGGGGCTCGAGGCCGGAAAGCTCGCGCGGGGGCAAATCGCTGGTCATGATGATTTGCTTGTGCGCGTCGTACAGAACGTTGAACGTGTGGAAGAACTCCTCCTGCAGGCTGTCCTTGCCGGCCAGAAACTGGATATCGTCAACCAGCAAGACGTCCGTGTTCCGGTATTTGTTGCGGAACTCCATGGTCGTGCGGTTTTTCAGCGACTCGATGTACTCGTTCAGCAAGGTTTCGGACGAGACGTAGCTCACGCTCATGCCGGGCGACTGCAGCACCCGGTGGCCGACGGCCTGCATCAAATGGGTCTTGCCGATGCCGGTCTGCCCATAAATAAAGAGGGGGTTATAAGCTCGGCCAGGGGATTGCGAGACGCCCAGAGCCGCGGCGTGGGCAAAGCTGTTGGACGGGCCCGTCACGAAGTTCTCGAACGTAAAGTTAGGATTGAGGGGGTTGAGCGAATTCACGCCGTTGGCTTTGTGACGCCGCTTGGCGACGTGCGCGGGCTTGGCCTCCGGTTTGGGTTGAACCGTCACCTCGACGGAAGATTCGGGCACGGTGTCGGCCGCCTTGACCATGAAATGGATATCGAGATCCAGCGGGGCACCGGCGGAACGCAACGCGTCGATGATGTAATCGTGATAATTGCCTTCTAGCCAGGTCTGGCAGAAATCGTTATCCACAGTCAGGATAAACCGGCTGCCTTGAATGGATACAGGCTTGATATTCTCTATCCAACGCTCGTATACGTCGCGATTCAACACCCCTCTAAGGTGATCGCACGCTTTTGTCCACAATTCGGGAGCATTCATACTGACTCGCAAAAAAAAGCAGCTAATGAAAAACCAGGAAACAAAAACCTGAAAATTGATAGCATTGTTGAACCATATTTGGGGTCCCCGTTCAAGGGCAAAAAATAATCAATCGGTGAACAAGTTATGAACAGGCTGAAAAGGTGATTCTAACCGTCCCTCATTTAGGCAGTTACGCCGACGGTTCCGGCGAAAAAAAGGTCAAATGAACCGGCCTGAAGAAAAGTTGTAAACAATCAGACTTGTTAACAACTTTTTCTGAAACCCTGTAAAGCGGAAAAATTAATATTTTTTAAATGATTTATGACCAATGATTTAGATCAATATTATCGGGCCTGTCAAGGGGCCTTAAAAGAAAGGTTGAAAAGGAGCGGTCGCCGCGGAAAGCGTTTTTTTATGACGCTGAAGGCGGCATCCCGCGGAAAAGTTCTCGGTCGCGGAAAACGGCGTCGGCAGAAAACCGGCGAGAATGAATTTTATAAACAGGGGACAATAAATGGCCAAGGTAAACGTTCTCAACACGAGATAAATCGTGTATTTTATGGTCTCTAAAGGAGTGAAAATAATGAGCTGTCGCGGATTTTGTCTTTTGCTGACGTTGGTCGCCACGGTTGCGGTCGGCCAGCAGCCCAACACGCGGGGGGAACCTCCCCGCCTTTCCCGGTCGTTGAATTACGGAAACTGGGTTGGCAAACGGATGCTGACCAAAGAGTTCATGGAGCAGGTCGGGATTCAGGGCGAACAGGCCAAGAAACTGAAACAGGATCTCGATGCCATCGAGGCGCAGAACCGCACGATCGACGAACAGATCAACGCCGCCGCCCTTCAGCAGGCCGAAATAGCCAAGAAGGTGCTTGCGGAACCGGGCGCGAACGTGGATGAGCTGATGAAGATGATCGAAGGCATCGGCAAGTTGCGCACCGAGCAGGCCAAACTCACCACGCGGATTCTGGTGGTGATTCGGGATAGCCTGACCAGCGAACAGCGTGTCAAGGCCAATGCCATCATCGCCGCTGAAGGAAAAAAGAGAATGCAAGAGCGCGCCACGCGGCGCGAGCGCGAAGAGCGGAACGCCCCGAAGCCTCTACGCCCGGACGCGCCGAAGGGATGGTAGGGACGATTTTTCTCGGACGCATGGCTTAACGGTTGTCTCTGGGCCGAACGACAGGATATAATGCGGGGTTGGCGATGACTATCCTGCATATATGTTGGCTCGACAACCAACTTGCCGTTTGGGGTGAGCAACCGGCGCGCCTATCCGGAGCGTTGCCGGTCGTCGAGGATAAAGGCGCCAGACCTTCGCCTTTCGATGTGGGAGAAGACAGGCTCGCCAGCATCCTGACGGAGCTGCTGTGGGAGAAGGAAGAGGGGGTCCGCATCGGATCTCTCAGCCTCGCCCTTCCGACCGCGAGCACGCCGCAGGGCGAGTATCCCGTGCCTTCCCAGCCTTTCTTGTGCGAAACGGCCGACGGTGAGCTTCGCCCCTTGTCTGAGGCGTTTCCGGCACGCCTCGAGCTTTGGCGCGTGACGGCCGCGCATCTTTCATGGAGAAAAGCCTTCGCGCTCTTGGGGCTGGCCTCCGAAAGAAGACTTGCGGACGAGGTGTTCGCGGCAGAAGACCTGCTCGTTGGCGCGGACAACTTCCGTTACGCCGGAGCCCTGGTGGCGCGGGGCAAATTTCTCCCGGATCTCCGCAGAGGCTCCGGAAGCGACTTCGAAGCCTACTGGCGTCCGGTGATCGATGGCGCGGAGGAGCAGCGGGTTCAGGCCTTGGCGGCGCGCCTGCCGCCCGTCGCGGCCTGCGGCCGGGCGCCTCGGCGCGTCACCGACGAGCTGCTCGAGGAGCTGACCGACCGCCTCGTCCGGTTCAGCGTGGTCACCACCCTTTCGCGCGCCCAGGCCGAACGCGGCAAGTTCTACAGCGCGCACGACGCCTGGTTCTCGGCGTTGCGCGGGGAACGGCGCACCATCCGTTGGCATCCGGCCAGCGACCTCGAAGCGCTGCGTGAAAGCGTGCGCCACTGGCGCCGGCCGGTCGAGCTCGGGCTGACAAAAGGGGCGGCGATCCTTTTCCAGCTGGACGAACCCGATGACGCCGAGAAGCCTTGGTTTCTGCGGGTGCGGATCAAACGGGGCGAGCAGACGTGCGCGTTTTCCGCGGAGGTGGGCAAACCGGCGGACGGATATTGCGCGGGAGAGCATCTTCTGCTTTCGCTCGGACAGGCGGGCATGCTCTTTCCGCCGCTTGCCCGCGCGGAAGCGCAGGCCGGCGGCTTCGGCTGCCTCCTGAGGGCGGACGAGGCGTACGCGTTTCTGACGACGTCGTCCGCGCTGCTCGAGGCTTCCGGCTACGGCGTCCTTTTGCCGGCGTGGTGGAGCAAGGGTAAACCGCACGCGGTGGCCTTGCGGGCGGACGTCTCGCCTCAGGCGGCGGGTGGGCGGCACACCTTGGAGGCGAAGGTGGACGTCAACTGGACGGTCACGCTCAACGGCGAACCGCTCGCGCCGGAAGAGCTCGGGCAGCTGCTGAAAGCGCAGACGCCGCTGGTCTTTTTCCGCGGCCAATGGATTCAGGTGGACGTGCGTCAGCTTCAGGATGCCCTGCGGGTGTGGCAGCGCAAGGGCGTCGATACGCACTCGGCGCTGGACGTGGTGAAGCTCGCGCTCGGCACGGCCGGGCATGGCGGTCTGGACGTGGCGGAGGTGCGGGGAGCGGGCTGGCTGGATCCGTTTCTCAAGCGGCTTCGCGGCGAACAGACCTTCGAGATCCTGCCGACGCCCCCGCTGTTCTGCGGCGAGCTGCGGCCCTATCAGGTGCGCGGCTTCAGCTGGCTGGCTTTCTTGCGGGAGTGGGGCTTCGGCGCCTGTCTTGCGGATGACATGGGCCTCGGCAAGACGATTCAAGCCCTGGCTTTTCTCCTGCGCGAGAAAGAGCGCGGCGAGAAGCGGCCCGTGCTCCTGGTGGGCCCCATGTCGGTGCTCGGCAACTGGCTGCGCGAGGCGCAGCGCTTCGCGCCGGCCCTGCGCTGCCTGCTCCACCACGGCGCGGGGCGTGGCCACGGCGACTCCTTCGCGCGCGAAGCGCAGGCGGTCGACCTCGTCATCACGAGCTACCAGCTGCTCTACCGCGATTACACGAATCTGCGCAAGGTCCGCTGGGCCGGCATTCTGCTCGACGAAGCGCAAAACATCAAAAACCCGGATACGCACCAGGCCCAAGCCGCGCGGGCGCTGCAGGGGGATTACCGCATCGCGCTCACGGGCACGCCGATGGAGAACCACGTCGGCGACATCTGGTCGATCATGGACTTCCTCAACCCCGGCCTGCTGGGCAAGCGGTCGGTCTTCCGGGAAAAGTTCTTCCGGCCCATCCAGTCGGGAACGGACCCCGGCGCGCGCACGCGCCTCAAGCGCGTCACCATGCCGTTCATCCTGCGCCGCCTGAAAACGGACAAGCAGATCATCGCCGACCTGCCCGAAAAGATCGAAGGCAAGGTCTACTGTCCGCTCACGCTCGAGCAGGCGCGGCTCTACGACGAGGTGCTCGAAACGTTCCGCCGCGACGTGGCGCTCAGCGAGGGCGTCCAGCGGCGCGGCCTGATTCTCGCGGTGCTGACGCGCCTCAAGCAGGTCTGCAACCATCCGGCGAACTACCTTGGCCAGACGACGGCGGCGCTGGCCCGGCGCTCCGGCAAGCTGACCCGACTCGAGGAGATGCTGGAGGAGACGTTCGCCTGCGGCGAAAGCGCACTGGTGTTCACGCAGTACGCCGAGATGGGCGCGCTGCTGAAGCGGTACCTGTGCCAAACCTTCGCGCGGGAGATGCCGTTCCTGCACGGCGGCGTGCCGCGCAAAGAGCGCGACCGGCTGGTGCAGTCGTTCCAGGAGTCGCCCGAGCCTCTGGCCTTCATCCTGTCGCTGAAGGCCGGCGGCACCGGCTTGAACCTGACGCGTGCGAGCCGCGTCTTCCACTATGACCGCTGGTGGAATCCCGCCGTGGAGGATCAGGCCACGGACCGCGCGTTCCGCATCGGGCAGACCCATAACGTGATGGTCCACAAGTTCATTTGCGGCGGCACGCTGGAAGACCGCATCGACGCGCTGATCGAGCACAAGACCGCGCTCGCCTCGGAGATCGTGACCAGCGGGGAGGAGTTCCTGACGGAGCTCTCGGACGCCGAGCTCGACGAGGTGCTGCGGCTCTCCGAAACCGTCGTGGACGAGGAGGGTGGCGCGTGAACAAAAAAAAGAAATATGCGCTGCGGACGCCCCTGAACGTGAGGGGCGGCATCCGCGCCCAGAACCCGCACAGCGCTCATCTCCGCGCGTGGTGGAGCCGCCGCTGGACCGAGGTCCTCGAGGAGTTCCGGCTCGGCGCGCGGCTGGGCAGGGGGCGGAACTACGCGGTCTCCGGGCAGGTGTCCTCGCTTGAAATCACGCCCGGTCAGGTCGTGGCCAGCGTTCAGGGCTCCGAGAAGGAGCCGTACCAAAGCAGGATCCGCTTCCGCACGGTTGAGGGGAGCGCGAAGGAGCGCCTCGTCCGCAGCTTCCGTCAGCACCCCATGATGATCGCGCGGCTGCTGGTTTCGGATCTGCCGCATGAGGTCGAGCCTCTTTTCCGCGAGGCGGGCTGCCCGCTTTTTCCGCAGCGCGCGAATGATCTTGCGAGCAGCTGCAGTTGTCCCGATTATGCCAACCCGTGCAAGCATCTGGCGGCGGTTTATTACCTTCTCGGCGAGGCGATCACCCCGAATCCGCTTTTGCTGCTGGAGCTGCGCGGGATCAGCCGCGCGGACTTGCTCGGCGCGGCCGCGGAGCCCGACGTTGAGCTTGAGCCCCCCGAGCTGGCCGGCCCGTCCGGGCTGTCCGCGTTTTACGGCGCGCCGCAGAAAAGGTTCGAGGACTTCGGCCCGGCGGTGAAATCCGTGACGCACGCGCCGCTGATCTACCGTCTGGGTCCGCTGCCGTTCTGGCGCGGCCAGGAGCGCTTTGCGGACACGCTGGAACACCTCTACGCGCGGGCGGCCGCCCGCGCGTGGATGGTCTGGACCGGCGAGTCGCTGGATTTGCGGCGCGAGGAAGAGAAGGTCATCATCAAGGGCGCGAACCTTCAGCTCAGGCACCGCAAGATGCGCGTTGATGCCTCGTGGACATGAACGGGATCACGCCCAGCATGTTCACCAGCACCACCATCAGGTGGCCGGCGAGACTGAGGGTGACGAGGTAGGTGTTGTCGACCTGCATGGGGCCGGAGAGCCACTGGGCCACGATCTCGCGCACACCCAGGCCGCCGATCGAGATCGGCAGCGCCGAGACGATGCCGAAGAGCGGGATCACATACCACACGCAGAAGGTCGGAAGCTTCAGCCCCAGCGCGAGAATCACAAAGACGTTGTGCCACGTCTTGAAGAACTGTGAGGCCAGCGCGGCCAGCAGCATCGGGAAAAGCAGGCGCGGCGTGGACGCCAGCTCGAACACGGGCTCCAGCAGCTCCGCCATTTTTCCGCGGAGGCCTTGGCGCGGCCAGCGGCGCATCTTGCCGTGCAGCCAGCGGGCCGAGACCACCACGCACAAAAGAAGCGCGGCGAGCAGCAGGAGGAAGCCGACCGCCCACAGCGGGTATCCCAGCTGGAGGAGCAGCGTAAACCCGCCGATGCAGAGCAACATGCCGAGGTTCGTCACCCGGTCGACCAGCAGGCTGGTCACCACGAAACCGATCTGTCCCCGGTCGCGGGCCACGATGTAGCCCTTCACCACGTCGCCGCCCACGTTCGAGGGGAGGAAGCTGTTGAAAAACATCCCGCTCCAATGGCAGGCCGCGACGTCGCGGTACCTCAGCGAAGGCAGGCGCGTGCGCAGCATGCAGTACCACGAAGCCGCACCCGCGAAGCCGCCGAGGATGATGATCAGCGCGGCCGCCGCCAGCAGCCCGTAGTTCGCGTGGCGCAGACTCGCCATCAGCGTGTCGAAGCGGATCATGCGGAGCGAAACGAACAGCAGCGCCAGCGTCACCGCCAGCTTGCCGCCCGCTTTGAGACGGCTCTTGGCTTGGGGCGTCATGCGGCCCCCTTGCCTTCGGGGGCGCGCCGCAGCACGTAGGCCAGCGCGGTGCACCGCTCCGGCCTGAAGAGGCTCACGCAGAACGACACGCCCGCCACCCACAGGCCGCGCAGCCACGAGCGGTCGGGGCGCTCCTTTTCGGTCAGCAGCGGGATGTAGAGCGGATCGAACAGCAAGGGGCGCAGCGCCGCGACTTCGAACCCGTGGCGCACGGCGAGCCGCCGCATCGTTCCGGGCGCGAAATGGAAGAGGTGGCGCGGCACGTCGTAGGCGGCCCACTGGTCGCGGTAGAAGCCCGCGTCGTAGCAGGTGTGGTTGGGAACGCCGATCAGGACGGTCCCGCCGGGCGCGAGCAGCCGGTCCAGCTCCCGCATGCTGCGGTTGAGGTCGTGCGCGTGCTCCAGCACGTGCCACAGGGTGATCACGTCAAACGCGCGGTCCGGGAGGCCGGCCTGCTCCGGGACGTCGATGACCGGCACGCCGGAGCGCGCCGCCGCGGATTCGCGCGCCGGCGCATAGGGCTCCACGCCCCGCACGTCCCAGCCCGCCTCTTTCATGATGCCCGCGAACTCGCCCGTGCCGCAGCCGATGTCGAGCAGCCTTCCCGCCGTCCGTCCGGTGAGGCGGCTGACCATGCGCCGCTTGGCGCGGAGCATCACGCGCCGCGCCACGTGGTAGCATTTGTTGATCAGGCCCTTGGTCGTGTTGCTGACCGGCACGTAATCGTCGCTCTCGTAAAAAACGTGGATGTCCTCTTGCGCCGGATAGGGATTGGTGAAGCGGAACCCGCAGGTCCCGCACGCGCAGACCGTGAAAGCGCCGCGGTGCGTGAGCCGGTCCTGGCATGCCCACAGGGGCTGCAGCGAAATGCCGCCGCAGACGGGGCACTGGTTGTCGGTGATGAGTTTCATGGTGTGGAGATCCTAGAAGAGCGTGAGCTGGCCGGGCATGTCGCTGGACTTCTTCCGGCTGCGCTTGGCGAGCTTCGGAATACCGGACTCCAGCTCGCCCTCTTCGAGGTTCGTGAGAATCTCGCGCGAGCGGTCGACGACCTCGTCCGGCATGCCCGCCAGCCGCGCCACGTGGATGCCGTAGCTCTTGTCGGCCGTGCCCGGTGCGATGCGCCGCAGGAAGACCACCGAATCGCCGTGCTCGCGCACCTGCACCGTGTAATTCTTCACGCCGCTGAGCGTGATCGCCAGATCGGTGAGTTCGTGGTAATGCGTGGCGAAGAGGGTCTTGGCTTTGACCCGCGGGGTGTTGTGCAGGTACTCCGCCACGGCCCACGCGATGCTGATGCCGTCGAAGGTGCTGGTGCCGCGGCCGATCTCGTCGAGGACGATCAGGCTTTTCGCCGTGGCGTTGTTGAGGATGTTCGCGGTCTCCTGCATCTCCACCATGAAGGTGCTGCGGCCGCGCGCCAGGTCGTCTCCCGCCCCCACGCGCGTGAAGACGCGGTCCAGCAGCCCGATCTTCGCCTCGCGCGCCGGCACGAACGAGCCGATGTGCGCCATGATCGCGATCAGCGCCACCTGGCGGATGTAGGTGGACTTGCCGGCCATGTTCGGCCCGGTGATCAGCATGATCTGGTTGCGGCGGCAGTCGAGCAGCGTGTCGTTGGGCACGAACTGCTCGGCGTCGGGCAGCTGCTCGATCACCGGATGCCGCCCGTCGCGGATCTCCAGCACGTCGTTCTCCAGAATCTGCGGCCGCACGTAGCCCAGCGCCAAGGCGCGGTCGGCCAGCGAGGCCAGCGCGTCGAGCTGCGCCAGCGCGTCGGCCGTCTCCTGGATGAGCGCCGTCTGCGCCACGACCTTCTCGCGGATCTCGCAGAACAGCTCGAACTCCATGGCCATGGAACGGTCCTGCGCGCCGAAGATTTTCTGCTCGTACTCCTTGAGCTCGGGCGTGATGTAGCGCTCCGCGCCGACCAGCGTCTGCCGCCGCTCGTACTCGGGCGGCACCGCGCCGGTCTGGCCTTTTGAGACCTCGATGTAGTAGCCGAAGACTTTGTTGTGCCGCACCTTGAGGGTCTTGATGCCGGTGCGCTCCTGCTCCGCGGCCTGATATTTGGCGAGCCAGTCGTGGCCCTCCGAGGCGAGGCCGCGAAGCTCGTCCAGCTCCGCGCGGTAACCGGGGCGGATGATGCCGCCGTCCTTGAGCCCGATGGCGGGCGTGTCGGCGATGGCCCGCTCGATGAGGTCGGCCAGCTCGGGCAGGGGATGCAGGTGCGAGGCGGTCTCGCGCAGCAGCGCGTCATCCGCGCGCTCCAGGCGTTCGCGCAGAGTGGGCACGGGCAGGAGCGAGGCGGCCAGCGCCTTGACGTCGCGCGCGTTGCCGCGCCCGGAGCCGATGCGCGCGATCAGCCGTTCGAGGTCGCGGACGTTGGTCAGCTTCTCCCTCGTGTCGTTCAAGAGCAGGCGCTGCCGGGTGAAACATTCGACCGTGTCGAGCCGCGCCTCGATGGCCGGGGCTTGCCGCAGGGGCCGGACGAGCCAGGACCGCAACAGGCGCGCCCCCATGGGGGTTTCCGTGTTGTTCAGCACCCCGAGCAGGGTCACCTCCTGAGCCTTGCCGCGCTGCGGGATCAGGTCGAGGTTGAGGCAGGTGTTTTCGTCCAGCATCAGATAGGCGTCGGCGTGGCAAACGTGGAGGGAGCGGACGTGGCTGACGTTGTGGTGCAGCTCTTCGTTCACATAGTGGATCAGGGCCCCCGAGGGGCAGACCAGCGCGGGCTGGCCCTCGCAGCCGTAGCCTTCCAGCGAGTGAACGCCGAAATGCCGCAGCAGCCGGTCGTAGGCGCAGTCATATTCGAGCGTCCAGTCGTCCACCTCGGTGACCGCGCCCGAGACGCAGACCTCTTGCAGGCGCACGTCGGCGCGCTGTTCGCGGCCGATCAGGCACTCGCTCGGCGCGTACCGCTTGAGGTGTTCGGTCAGCGCGGCGGCGTCGGCGACGGCCTCGACCGTGAAGGTGCCGGTGGAGAGATCGAGCAGGGCGAGGCCCAGGTCCTTGCCCGCATAGAGGGCGGCGAGGTAGTTGTTGCGGGCCGCGTCGAGGATCTCGTCTTCGGTGACCGTCCCGGGGGTCACCACGCGGGTGACCTCGCGGCGCACGATGCCCTTGGCGAGGGCGGGATCCTCCATCTGGTCGCAGATCGCGGCCTTCCTTCCGGCGCGGATGAGCTTGGCGAGGTAGGAGTCGATGGCGTGGTAGGGCACGCCGCACATGGGCACGCCGGCCCGATGGGTCAGCGCCACGCCCAAGATCGGTGCGGCTTCGCGCGCGTCATCGAGAAACATTTCGTAGAAATCCCCGAGCCGGAACAACAGGATCACGCCCTCGGGTAACTCCGTCTTGATGCGGCGGTACTGCCGCATCATCGGGGTCAGCTCTTCACCAGCCATGTAAGAAAACTCCTCGCTACCGGACCTGAGCCGGTCAATACCTCAGGAGTTTCGCATGTTCCCGCCACGCCCGTCAATATCGGAGGCGCCTCAGCGCACAAGCCCGGCGAGCCAGCCGACCATGGCGCCCGGGAAAAGGTTGAGCAGGAGGTAGACCGCGAGGTAGGCGGGCAGGAAGCGCATCGCGCCGCGGAAGACCTGCGCGGAGTTGGCGTCGGGGCTCATGCCGGCCACCACGAAGCACGAGACGCCGACCGGCGGCGTGATCGCGCCCAGCGTCGTGACCAGACACACGACTTGGCCGAACCAGATCAGGTCGTAGCCCATGCGCGTGACCAGCGGCTCGAAGAGCGGCAGGGAGATCAGCAGGAACGCCAGCGCGTCCATGATGCAGCCGCCGATCAGGTAGCACCCCATCATGAAAAGCAGGATCATGGCCGGCGCCATGTTCATCTGCGTCACCCACTCCGTCAGCAGGAACGGCAGCCGCGTCAGCACCAGAAAGCGGCCGAACACCGTTGCGCCCGCCAGGATCAGGAACACCATCGCGGTGATGCGCAGGGTCGCGGCGAGCGATTTCATGAAGCCTTCCCGCGAGAGCTTGCGGCGCACGGCGCAGCCGACGATTCCGAGCAGGGCGCCGAGGCCGGCCGCCTCCGTCGGGGTGACGATGCCAGAAAACATCGCCGTCATGATCACGGAGAACAGCACCACCACGTCGATCACCTGCGGCAGCATCGCGAGGCGGCGCTTGCGCGAGCCGCGCACGCCCGCCTGCGCCCAGTCCGGATGTTTCCACATGATCACCTTGACGGTCAGCACGAAGAGCGCCGTCAGGGTTAGTCCGGGGATGATGCTGCCCGCGAAGAGCTTGCCGATGCTCTGCCCCGTGTAGAGGCCGTAGACGACCAGCACGATGCTCGGCGGGATCATGGCGCCCAGCGTCGAACCCGCCGCGATGCTGCCGCATTTGAGCTCGGGGTGATACTTGTTGCGCGCCATGGGCTTGAGCGCCACGGAGCTCATGGTTGCGGCCGTGGCCGTGTTTGAGCCGCAGATCGACGAGAAGCCCGCGCACGCCAAGATGGTGGTCACCGCCAAGCCGCCGCGCTTGTGGCCGAACCACGCCTGCGCGGCGCGGAAGAGGCTGTCGCTGTAACCCGCGTGGAAGATGACTTCGCCGAGCAGCACGAAAAGCGGGATCACCGTGAAGCCGTAGTTGCAGAAGACGGTCCAGACTTCCGCGCCGACGGTGCCGTTCAGAAGCGCCGCGAAGCTCTGCGGCGGGTTCAGCGCCAGCAGGCCGCCGAAGCCGGTGAGCAGCATGGCGAGGCCCGGCGACATGCCGGTGAAAAGAATCAGCACCAGCATGAGGGCGATGCCGAGATAACCGATGATTGTGGGATCCATAAGAAAAGAAAGGTTACACGTTAGGGGGTGGAAGCTTTGGCGCGAAGGCCAGCCGGCGTCGTGCGGCGCTTATCCTTTAGGGCCTTCAGCCCCGCCGGAGTCAAGGTCGCCGCGGATGCTGTTGACCGTGTGAGCGCGCTGCTGGGCGTACAGGTTCTTGTCCATGTGGCCCAGCGCCAGCAGCGCGAAATCGGTCAGGAACGACGCCGCCAGCAGGAAGAGCCCGAACGCGGCGCCGAACATGAGCCACGGATAGGGGAGCTTGAGCGTCTCCGAGACTTCGCCGGCCCGCAGCAGCGCGCACGCCCGGTTCGCGAGTTGGCATCCGAGCAGGATCAGCAGCAGCGCGCCGGCGAAAACGTTGAACGCGCCGACCCAGCGCCGGGTCTTTCCCGAATAGTGGCGGGTGAAGAGGTCCAGCTCGACGTGGCCGCGCTTGCGCTGCGTGTCGGCGAGGGCCAGCGACGCGATGAGGGCACCGAACAGGCCGGCCAGCTCGTAGCTGGCGCTGAGGGGGTGCCCCGCCAAGCGGCAGGCGACGTTGCCGCCGGACATCAGGACCAGCGAGAAGAGGAGGGCGCCCGACACGGTCATGCCGGCGAGGCAGAGAACTTTTTCGGCTTTGATGAGTTTGAGCAACATGGGTTTACTTCGCCAGCTTGCCGCGGATGAAATCGATGACCGCCTTGCCGTCCACGCCCTTGGCCGTGACGCGGGCGACGTAGGCGTCGACGAGCGGCTGGGCGGTGGCGCGCAGCGTGGCGCGGTCCTCGGCCGAGGGCTCGTTGACCGCGAGCTTGTGCTGCTCCTTCGACCAGGCGACCGCCTCCTGCACGTGCTGGTCGACGTAGGCGCCGGTCCACTCGGCCTGCTCGCGGTAGAGCCCGTCGAGGACCTGTTTCACGTCGGCGGGCAGGGCGTCGTACTTGGCCTTGTTCATGACGACGGCGAAGCTGGTGACGCACAGGTCCGTCTTGAAGACGAAGGGGCAGTAGGAGGCGTAGTTCATGTCCTTCAGCACCTCGCCGGAGGAGACGTTGCCTTTGACCACGCCCTTCTGGAGCGCGTCGGGCACGTCCGACTGCGGCATCGCCACGGGGGCCGCCCCGAGGCGCTTCATCACCTCCGCGCCGGTGCCGGAGGAGCGCAGCGGCAGGTTCTTGAGGTCGGCCAGCGTCTTGACCTCCTTCGTGCTCATCACCAGCGCGGGCGGGCAGGTGAAGGCCGTCAGGACCTTGACCTGCGCGAACTCGGCGGGCTTGAAAGCCGCGATCAGCTCGGCAAGGATGCGGCTGGAGGTCTTGGCGTCCGCGAAGAAGTGGGGCAGATCCAGGCCCTCGGAGACGGGGAAACGGCCGGGCTGGTAGCTCATCGCGAAGTTGCCGATGTCGGCCGTGCCCGCGATGACGCCGTCGAAGATGTCCTTGGCGCCGAGCAGCGTGCCGCCGGGGTAGGTGTTGACCTTGACCTTGCCG
>Ga0116170_10001411_pt1 | contig 24237 bp, 23 predicted proteins | sample AD_JPNHW1_MetaG_FD_89797 | JGI IMG/M metagenome (GOLD analysis project Ga0116170, IMG submission 89797) | Active sludge microbial communities of municipal wastewater-treating anaerobic digesters from Japan - AD_JPNHW1_MetaG | ecosystem: Engineered > Bioreactor > Anaerobic > Digestate | place... | reverse complement strand
TTGAGCCCCGGTATCGTGACGAGATTGAGCGATCGGCCGAATTCCACGAAGATGGAGCATATTAGCAAGGTCGATAGAATATCGATGATTCCCTGGTCATGGGTAAAAAAGCCCATAATCGGCGCTTTGGCGAAGTTGATGAAGAGGATCATGGCGATGGAGATCGCCGTGCCTATCGCCTGGTAGCGGTACAGCCTTCGATAGGCCTCGTCGGGCTTTCCCGCGCCGACGAAATACCCGGTTTTAATCTGAACGGCGTTCCCGATCGACATCGCGACGACGTATACGAAACGGACGATCGTCTGATTGTAAACCATGGCCGACATCGCGAAGGTGCCAAAGGTGGAGACCATCGCCATGATGACGATCTGGGCGACGTTATAGGACATATTCTCGCCCGCGGTCGGGATGCCGATCGAAAGGATTTTCCGATAAATGTCCCGGGGGATATTCTTCCAGCCCTTGAGCCCAAACTGGACGTCGGGGTGTTTCCCTATGCGCCAGGCAAGCAGGAAGCACGCCGCTAGCTGGGAAACCACGGACGAGGCCGCGACGCCGACGACGCCGGTTACCGGAAGCCCAAACCAGCCATACAGTGAAAGGGCGTTTCCGACCACGTTGATGAGGTTCGCCGCGATGGAGATGTACATGGCGTCTTTCGTGTATCCGTACGCGCGGAGGATGGTTCCCTGGAGCATGTTGAACGCGATGAACAGCGAGCCGATGCCGCCGTAGATGACGAAATACTGCCAGGCGAAATTCCGGACCGCGGGCTCTATCTGGTACAGCGAAAGCAGCGGGGCCGCGCCAAGGCAGACGCCGACGCATATCGCGACGGCCGCGCCGATAACCATGACGGCGCTCGCCTGCGCGACGTGCCGCGCGTCCTCGCCCCGCTTTGCCCCGAGGTATTGGGACAGAACGATACTCGTGCCGACGCAGGTGATGTTAAAGAGGATCTGCAGGAAAAAGATATACTGGCCGATCATTCCGACGCCGGCGACCGATTCCTGCGAGTAGGAACTGAGCATGATCGTGTCGATCGAGGATACGAGAATCCTGAAGAGCGACTCGAACACGATTGGAAGGGTCAGCGCGAACATTGGTAGGGCCGCGCGGTCTGTAATAATGGATGGACCCTTCTTGGGGGAAATTGTTGCTGTCGTCATGATTTTGCAACTCTATCCTTTTTTCTGACTTGCGTCCATACGACCGATTTACTATACTCGGCTTCATGATACGAGCCGCAATAAACGATCCCGTTCTCGAAGAACGCCTTTCTACCATGCATCCCGACGGGATGACGATATTCCTTCTCGGCGACGGCGCCCTCCGAGGCGCGTTTTTCCACGGAACCCGGTTCGTCGCCCAGATGCGCGCCCAGCATCGGCTTGGGCTCCTTGAAACGATGATCCTCGGACAGGCGAGCCTCTGCGGCGCGATCCTGATCCCGACGATGAAGGGCCGCGACCGCGCGATCCTCCGGTACGACACGAACGGCCCCGCGGCCGGCTTTTCCGTGGAGGCGGACAGCTCGGGATTCGTTCGCGGTTTCCTTCTACAAGATCCCGTGCCCGTGGAAAAGGCTCCCGAGAGCTGGGACCTCGCGCCGTATTTCGGGGACGGGACGCTTTCCGTCATCCGCTTTCCCGAGGGCGCCCGCGAGCCGGTAACCGGCACGGTCGAGATTCGCCATCGAAACATCGCGCAGGATCTGGCCGAGTATTTTCTCGTGTCCGAGCAAACCCGGACGGCGGTAAACTCCGGCGTGCAGTTTGACCGCGAGGGCAGGGTAGCCGGCGCTGGCGCGCTGTACCTTCAGACCATGCCCGGGGCCGATCCCGAGCTCGTTGCCCAGGCGGAGCGCGCGTTCGCCGCGGCCCCGTCGCTCGGGACCTGGTTCGCCGAGGGCGGAAACAGGGAAGACATCATCTATGGCCTTTTCCGCGGCATGAAGCCCGCGTCGGTGCTCGACCGGGAGATTCGGTTCGACTGCCCGTGCTCCCGCGAGAAATTCTCTTCGCACCTCATGAACCTCGGGAAGAAAGAGCTTACCGACCTTGCGGAGAATGGCCCCGACCCAGTAGAGGTCGTGTGCCACAACTGCGGTAGCGTTTATACTTGGACGCAAGAAGAGATCCGCGGGATGCTTAAGTAACCGATTTCGCGTTCGCGACGAACTCGGCGATCCTCCGAGCGTATTCTTCCCCATGGGTGTCCACCGATTGCGCGTGCGTCGCCCCCGGCGCGATCCAAAGATCGCATGTACCGCCTATCGCCCAGCGCGCGTCGAATATCGCCCGGGCCATCCGGAGGGGCACGTACTCGTCGTCCGAGCCGTGGATGACGAGTACGGGTACGGCGACCCGCTTTGTCGCCTCGGCGGGCGATACGCGGGCAAATCGCATGCCTCCCGTGCGGATGCCGCAGAGCATGTCGGTGATTCGGAGAAGCGGGAACGCCGGGAGCCGCCAGTCTTTCGCGAGCCGATACCCGAGCTGTTCCCGTAGATCGCTGAACGATGAGTCCGCCACCACGAAAGATACTCTGGGGTCGATCGCGGCGTGCTGGAGGGCTATCGCGGCCCCCATGGATTCCCCGTGAACCCCCACCGTCACGCCATCCCCCAATTCCGCGAAGACCCAGTCGACCCACGCGCGCATGTCGTCCTTCTCAAAATACCCAAATGTCGTCGTCGTCCCGCCGCTTTCGCCATGGTTTCGGTGATCGGGCAAAAGACACGAAAACCCGAGCGATCTGAACGACTCGATATATTTATAGGAGCCGTACCGCGTGCGCGTTATGCCGTGCGCGAGTATCGCGACGGAAGAGGATCCCGCGACCGGAAACCACGAGCCCTCCAGAGGGTATCCGTGGGGAGACTCGATGCGCACGGTCCGCGTATCCCAAAAGGCGATTCTCGCTGACGGAAACGAGGGTTTCGCGGATTCTTCGGCATAGGATTCGGCCGTCGATTGGGTGCGGGGATGGATAACGAGCGATGAGAAATACCAGGCGATGGTAAAAAGAAGGGTTGGGAGCGCGACGATCGCGAGAGCGAGGGCGACGATTATGCGCGTCATGCCGGTTCCCGCCCGAAGTGTGCTTGGTTCGCGCGGGTAATTTGGTCTGTTTTCCTATCCATATTCGATACATGAAGTGTCGGATAGGGCGCCTTTCATGTCAAATCAGGTATTTGCGACCTTTGCCGGGGCCTTTTTTTCGGGATTTCGGGGCGGGCAGCGCGTCCGCCGTAATCCGTATGAGGGCGGAGAACCATTCGCGCTCCTCGTAGCGGTCCTCGATGACGAACCAGAGCTTTGACCCCGGGAAGAGCTCTCCCTCGGTGACGTCCCCGATGTAGACTCTCCCTTGATCCGTCGGTTTAACGAACACCGCGTCCTCGCCGATGAAGGCGACCGGCTTTCCGTCGCAGTAGAGGCAATAGGAGCCGAACATCCTCCGGGTGGTGATGTCCCCCGCGTCGGCCGCCTGCTCCGCGATAAATTCCATGAATGATTCTTCCGTTGCCATGATGCGCTCAGTATAGCGCTTTATTAGATTTGTGTAAAAAATGGGGATTTTAGGGCCTCAGGGGCTAACCGGAGCGCGGTTAATTTGTTTAATGTATCATAACAGGAGTCGGAGTTGCGAATAGAATCTAAAGCCGTTCCTTTGTCCTCGTTTCGCGGGATCACCGATCGCGAGTATCTTGGGTGCGTTTCGGATATCATCGAGCATCCCGCCTTTCTTGAGCTTTCCCAATACCGCCATCACGACGCGACGATCCTTGACCATGTGCTGAAGGTGTCCTGGGTTTCCTGGCGCTTTTGCGACGCGCTTGGGTGGAATTCCCGAGAGGCCGCGCGCGGCGGTTTACTGCACGATTTCTTTCTGTACGACTGGCACGACGCGGACGATCCGGCCATCCCCGACGCCCCGCACGCCTTCGCGCATCCACGCGTCGCCGTGGAGAATTCCCGCCTCTATTTCGATATCACGGAGCGCGAGGAGAACATCATCGCGCGCCATATGTGGCCGGTTACCCCGATTCCGCCCCGCTATAAGGAAGCCTGGGTAATCTCCGTCGTCGACAAGCTCGTCGCGACCGCCGAATTCATCAACCTCGCGGCGATCTCCCTTTCGGATCGCCTGGATCGGGCCCGACGCCGTTTCCGCGCGATTGCGTAACCGCCCGCCGATTGATACACTGGGACACTGATAAGGCGGTTATCATGGACGTTATCCAAACCCTCGGCAAAAAAAAGATCCGGATCAAGAATACCCTGATCGTGCTGCTCGCGTTGCTTGCGTGCATGGGCGCGTATGGGGTGACTATCAAGGACTACCTTTTTCTCTATCTTGGATTAATCCATCTTGGGTTCTCGGTCGAATACCTGTACGGTTTTTACCGCGCGTTCGAGACGGCGAAGTTTGCCGGCGCCGAGATGACTCTCTCGAAAAAAGGGAAAGAGGCTTGCGTGGCGTGCGCGAGCGTAGTCCGTCTCCGCGAGGAGCGGAATAACTTTATTTCCATCGAGACCGACGCCGGCAAGAAGCTCTACGTGCACGGCGAGTTTGACCGCAAGATGGGCCATGACGCGAGCGGGCGAACGGTGAATGAATTGCGGGATTTGATCAAGAAGCACGGCAAGAAGGCCGTCGCCGTCGATTACAGATATTAGAGGGGTAGCGGAGGCATGCCTTAAATCGCGCGTTTTCGCTAGGCGAAAGAGCGCGACTTAAGGCGGGCCGGAGCGAGGGGAGCCCGCGTGATACGCGACCGGCGCCTGGGCGCTCAAAGCCCCGACGCGGGCGGTTGCCGGTTCCCCTTCAAAATCCTATTTATGCCTATTTCGGAAGCTCGCTCTTGCCGTCTGTGCCGAATGAAAGAAGTTCGGTGACGTTCTGTCCGTCGGTCGATTTGACCATACCGCCCATCGGGACGGCGTTGCTCAGCCAGCTGTCGCTTTCGATCTTCATGCCCATTATCTTCGCGGTGGAGTGGATCTTGACCGTTCCGGCGAAGTTCCCCGCGGGGACGGTAACCGGGCCGCCGTCGACGTAGGCGTCCGTATTGACGATCATTTTCTCGTACATGGGTTTAACGATCGCGTTGAAGAACGCGAGCTGATCGCCCTCGATCGTCTGAACCTGTCCGTCGTCGCCGAGCATCTTGATCCAGCCGATCGCGATCCCGGACGCGTCGCCGGTCTTCATGGCGGCGTCGAATCCGACGAGCAGCATCTGCATGACGCTCTTCTTTCCTTTTTTATCGATGCCGACGGCCTCGAAAATCCAGCCGTTTCCTTCCTTGCCGACGATGAGGCTTTTCGAGACGGAATCCTTTTTTCCCTTAACGGTGGTTCCGGTGATGACGTATTGACCGGCCACGAGCGGCGTTGCCTTCAGTGTTTTGCTGGCGGGGTATTCCTTGGCGGTCTGAGCCTCGGGCCACAAGCCCTCGAAGGGGTCCTTGGGCTTGGCGGAGGCGAGCGCGCACGCGGACGCGAGCACGATCGCGAGGGCCACGACCCGTTTTCCGATGAATTTCGACTTTTCGTTCATTGTTCTCTCCTCAATCTGCGTATCGTTACCGAGTAACGTCGACTATTAGTCTAGTACGTTTATTGGGAAAAACAAGTATCTTTTAGCGCTTCAGGAGAAGCGCTGCGGCGGGGTGACTACCCAGAGCGCGCGCACGGGCTCGGCGCCTTTGTTTTTAAGGACGTGCGGGGCCGTCGCGGAGAAGGAGATGCTGTCGCCCTTGTTCAGGACGTAGACGCTCGTTTCGTAATGGAGTTCGACGGTTCCTTCGGTGATTACGCCGAATTCGCGCCCCAGGTGCCCGTAGGATCCCCGGTTGGTCTCGCCTCCTGGCGGTATGCTGATGTAGTAGGACTCGATGGCGTGGGCGCCGTCGTCCTCGAGCGGGCGCACGATCTCCTCGTAGACGATGCCGTTTTCCGTCGTGTGCCTGCGGGCGTCCGCGCGGATGACGCGAACCGGTCGCTCGCGGCGATATTCCTCGAAGAGGTACTCAAGGTCGATCTCCAGGGCGTCCGCGAGGGCGAGCAGGGTATCGATCGCGGGGGAAACCCGGTTGCGCTCGATCTGCGACACGAGGCTTTCGCTGACTCCGGCCGCCTGCGCGACGACCTTAAGGGTGTATCCCTTTCTTTCGCGCACCGTCCGGAGTTTTTCCCCGAAACGGAACGGCTGTCTTTCAGTTGCCATGTTTGATCCGCTCCCTGCTTTGCTCGAAGATGAACTGGATGTAATGGTCCTCGAGGGTTTTTTTCGGGCCGGGCGACGAGAGCCGCTTTCGGGCCTCGGCGTTGTTGCGGCGCTGCGTGTACGCGCGGTAGAAGATGCGCGGGTCCTCGTTGGAGAGCGCCGCGCGGTGCCCGACGATTCCGGGGACTTCGTCCCGTCCGATGGCGGATATCCCGCGCGTCTTGAGTTCCTTACGGATCAGCGAGATGTCCTCGTACGAGAGCCCGAAGAGGAATTCCTCCAGGGCGCGCGACACGTCCTCGTCGCCGAGGCGGTTGGAGATGAACTTTTGCCAGGTATCGTCGAGGGCGATCGAGAGGAGCAGAAGCTCGCTCGTGCCGATCATGGTGCCGAAGTTCGGGGCGATCTGGTCGCGGACGGTCCACACGGAGTCGAGAACCGGCGCCACGCTGAGGACGTGGGGGTCGAGGCGGTGTTCCCACAGCTCGGCGAGGGATTCCGCGATGTCCCGGCGGACGTCGGTCGCGAGGTTCGGGTCGTCGAGGAGGGACATGTACACGTCCTCAGCCATTAGGGTAAACATGATGTTGAGGGTCGCTTGCCTGAGTTCCTGGATGTCCGAGTCCGAGAAGAACGAGTTGAGCGCGACCTTGGTGATCGCGTCGAAGGCGTGGAATTTGGCGACGAGGAAGCCCTTTCCGAGGATAGCCTTGGTCGGCAGGGTTAGGAGCCGCTCGCCGTCGCCGAAGTTGCATAGGGTGTCGATGATGGTCGCGTTGGGCTTGGCCTGGCCGCCCTGATAGCCCCGCTCGTGCATGGACGGATAGCGGGATATGGAGACCGAAAGCCGCTCGAGGTCCATGATGCGCGTGGCGACGGCGACCATGGTCTCCGGCGAGTAGACGCGCAAATTCTCGAATACCCGATTGACGAGATTTCGTTCGTTCGTGTTAAGAACGATGATGTCCGTCGTGATCGGGTCCGGGGCTTGGATATGGTCAATGGTGCTATGCGTCTCGTTGAGAAACTGGTCTATGTCCATACTTTTTTGAAGTATAGCTTAAAAAGATTGCGTCTGACTAGCGTTTTTTCCGTCACTTTGCGCGGAGCAAGTGCACGGCAAACCCGCCGATTTCCCGGTCAAGGTAGATGACGGACAGGGCTCCGTTCGCTTTTTGGGCCGTTTCCGGGATGCCATGGATGCCCTGCTTGGCAAGGTAGGCGAGGGCGCGCTCGATATTCCGGCAGGACAGGGCGATATGCCCCTTCGCGCCGCGGCCGGGGGTCTTCATCACCTCGATCGCGTCGTCGAGAAAATGCGATTTTCCCGCGTCCTTGCCGTTTAACCCGAAAATCGAGAAGTCATTGGCGATTTCAGTGGCCTCTCCGGGATTCGCGGCGTTGACTCCGAGGTGCGCGAGCGAAAAGCCATGCAGAGTTCGTACCGCTTCCACGGTCAGCGCGGTGACGGTTTCCCAGTCTTTCGCCTCTATAAGCGCCGGCTTGACCATCCAGCTGCCGCCGACCGCGAGGACGTTTCGCCGTTTGGCGTATGAAGCGAGGTTGTCGCGCTCGATGCCGCCCGACGGAATAAAGGATACTTGCGGGAAGGGCCCCGAGAGCGCGTCGAGCATCTCCGGTCCGCCGAGGGCTTCCGCGGGGAAGAACTTGATCGCCTCGAGTCCGCGCTCGAGGCAGGCCTGAATCTCCGTTGGGGTGCTGACCCCGGGAATCACGGTGATTCCGTTTTTCTGGCACCAGTCCACGACGGAGGGGCTAAAGCCGGGGGACACGATGAACCGCGCGCCCGAGTCCGCGGCTTTTTGCGCCTGATCGACCGTGAGGACGGTTCCCGCCCCAAGGATCATGTCGGGCCGAGCCTTCGCGATGCTTGCGATGGCCTCGCCCGCGGCCTTCGTTCGGAAGGTGACTTCCGCGCAGGGGAGCCCTCCTTCCGCGATCGCAGCCGCGAGGGGCGCGGCCAGGGAGGGATTGTCTATCTTGATGACCGGGATAAGCCCGATTTCGCCGAGTTCCGTTAGTGTCCGTTCCATATCTCGCTCCTTGCCCGCGGTTTTCGTTTGCGTTGACGCGCCGCGGCGGGTAGAATACATTCATCCGTATCTAGATGATCGGTCAGGAGGTCGAGATGGGTAAAGTTATTTCGTTCGGGGAGATCATGCTTCGCCTAAAATCCCCGGGCCACGAGCGTCTGTTCCAAACCCCATCCCTCGAGGCGACCTTCGGGGGCGGGGAGGCTAACGTCGCCGTCTCGCTTGCCCGGCTCGGCCTCGCATCCTCGTTCGTTTCGGCGCTTCCCGAAGGCCCCCTTGGCGACGCGGCCCTCGCCGAGCTCAAAAGGTACGGGGTCGACGTTTCCGCCGTTCGGCGCGCGCCCGGGCGGCTCGGCGTGTATTACCTCGAGAACGGGGCGAATCAGCGTCCGTCTTCCGTCGTCTACGACCGCGAGGGAAGCTCGGCGTCGCTGATGAAGGCCGGGGATTTTGACTGGGGCGCGATTATGTCCGGCGGCTCCTGGTTCCACGTTACCGGGATCACCCCCGCGATCTCCGCAAGTAGCGCGGACGCGACGCTCGAGGCCCTTCGAGCCGCCCGCGCGGCGGGTTTGAAGGTGTCGATAGACTTAAACCACAGAAAGAAGCTCTGGAATTACGGAAAAAAGGCGAGCGAGGTGATGCCCGTTCTCGTGCGGGAAGCGGACGTACTCGTCGCGAACGAGGAAGACATTCAGCTGTCGCTTGGGATTGACGAGGGTTCCTACGAGGCGCTCGCCCGCGAGACCCGCAAGGCGTACCCAAATCTGGGGACGGTCGCGATCACGCTCAGGGAGTCGCGATCCGCGGACTCGAACGGATGGTCGGCGGCGCTGTTGGACGACTCGGGCTTCCGCCGGTCCAGGGAATACCATATCGAGGACATAGTCGACCGGGTCGGCGGGGGCGATGCCTTCGCCGCAGGGCTGATTTTCGGGATGCTTGAGTACGGCGGGGATTCCGCGCAGGCCCTTGAGTTCGCGACGGCGGCCTCGTGCCTGAAGCATTCGATACCCGGCGACTTTAACCTGGTGTCGCGCTCGGAGGTCGAGTCCCTCGTCGCGGGCGGCGGCTCGGGTCGCATCAGCCGCTGATCGGGACCCACACGGTAAAGCGGGCTCCCTCGCCCTCGACCGAGTCGACGTCTATCCTTCCCTTGTGCCCCTCGACGATGATTTCGCGGCATATCTTAAGGCCAAGCCCCGTGCCCTCGTTCGCTGGTTTAGTGGTAAAGAACGGTTGGAATAGCTTCGCCTTTACGCGTTCCGACATCCCCGTTCCGTTGTCGCCGATGACGATCTCGATGCCGCCGTCCGCGAGCCGCGTCTGCGCGGTCAGGATTCCCCCGTGTCCGGGCGTCGCGGCTGTTTTCGCGCGGATTGAGTAGAAGGCGTTCGACAGGAGGTTCATGAAGACGCGCGCGAGCTGACCCGCGTTGCCCATGATCGTCGGGATGCCCTCGTCGTACCGCTCGTCGACCATGATCGTCGCCGTCGGGTCGTGGATCTTCGCCGACTGCCAGGCGAGCGCGACGCTTTCGCGGAGCACCGCGTTGATCGACACGTTCTCCATCTTCTCCGCGTTGCCCCGCGCCTGGTTCAGCATCGACTTTATGATACGGTCCGCTTTCTTGCCTTGGGAGAGCACGCTCTCGAGCGCCTTTCGCATCTCCGCGATGGTCTCGAGCGCTCGGCCGCGCGCGAGTTCGTCCATGGTCCCCTGCCCGGAAAGGGCGCTCTCGAGCTCGTTGGCGTATTCCCCAAGCCCTTCCGAAAAGTTGTTGATGAAGTTGAGCGGGTTCTTGAGCTCGTGGGCGATTCCCGCGGTGAGTTCGCCGAGCGACGCCATGCGCTCCGCGTACACGAGGTGTTCGCGCGCCGACTTGAACTCGTCGAGCGTCCGGAGGGCCTTGAGCGCCCCCGAGAGCTGGTCGTGCAGATACTCGATCGAGAACATGTCCTTTGGCAGAAGCCCGAGGTCGAGTAGGATAAAGCCGAAATACTCGTCCCTGAACAGAAGCGGGAACACGACGTACGAGCCCTTTCCCTTAAAGGGCGGAAACCCTTCGGGGGTAAGCCTCTTGGTCGTGAACTCGATCCCTGCGGGATCGATCGGCACGCGGCTCCCGTCGCGGAACGCGAATACGAGCCGCGATTCCCTTGGGGGCTCGATGACGTAGTCCGTCGCCGTCGGCTCTCCCTGCGAGAGCGACAGATAGCATTCGCGAATGCCGAGGTCCGGGAGGTTTTCCTCGAGCGCGGCGAAGAGTCCCTCGCTCGAGAGCGCCGACGAGAGCGCCTTGGAGAGCCGCTGGAGCTGGATGAGCCGATTGTTGAATTGCTTCCAGTTCGTCGTTCGGCCGAGGAATTCGGTGAGCATGTAGCGGGCGTGCATGAGGATCTCCGCGGCGGCGAGCCGCTTTTGCGGCGTGTATTTGCCCGCGTGAATGGCGAGCGCGTCGAGCAGCGCCGCGAGTTCGGGCGTCTCTCCCGAGTTGAATACGTTGCTCTCCAGGATATCCGCGAAGGCGTCGACGAAATCGCCGTTCGCGTTCGCGCCGGACAATTCGTCCTCGAGCATTTTTTCGAACGCGCCGAATAGACGCGATTCCTCCTTTTTCCTGCGCCGTTCAGCGTCGACGATCGGTCCCTCATTGCCGGGGACGCTCGCGCCGCCCGCGCCGTTGACTTGCCGCGCGTTGTGGGCTTTCGGCGAGCAGCCGCAGGAACGCCGTATGATGAGGTGATTGGGCACATAGGTAATCTTCGGGACATCGAGGCCATCGAGCATGTCCAGGATAAGGTGACAGGCGACCTTTCCGATGGTATAGAGGGGCTGGGCGATCGTGGTGATGGGAGGTGAGTGGATGCGCGCGTCGTCCACGTCGTCGAAGCCGCCGGCGCCGACGGTGCCCGGTACCTGGATTCCGCGGTCGCGGAGTACCGAAAGCGCGCCGAAAAGCATTCCATCGTTCGCAGCTATTACGGCGTCGAACGCGGCCTTCCGCTCGTCGAGCAGGTCCTGCATCGCGAGCGCGCCCGATTCATAGAGAAAGTCCCCGGGCTCCACGAGGTTTTCGTCGTACGGGATCCCGTGCGCGGCGAGCGCCTCGCGATACGCCGCGAACCGGTCGCGCGCCTCGAAATTGCGTTCCGGTCCCTTGATGAAGGCGATTTTTCGGTAACTGTGCTCGCGCACGAAATGCTCGACGAGGCTTCTCATCCCCGCCTTGTTGTCGATAAGGACTGAGGGGCAGTCGATCGTCTCGGACGCGATCGATACCATCGGGATCGACGAGTAGCGGCGCACGAACGCGTCTTCCTCTTCCTTCTGCATGAAATTGAAAAGAACCGAATTGAAGAGAATAATGCCGTCCAGGCGTGACTCGTCGGGAAAGCCGTAGACGACGCCGATTTCCCTGTCCGCGAGGACGGGCGTATGCGGGATCTTTCCCGAGTACACGATAAGGCCCGCGCCCCGCTCGCGCGCGGCGTCCGCTATCCCCGGCCAGACATGGGACTGAAACAGCTCTCCTATCGATCCGAGCACGACGCCGATCGTCGTTTTTTTTTCTCCCATACTTCGCACCATCCCCGAGTCAAGTCTAACGTACGGGATTCCGCGGCGCAAACGCGTTCGCCCTTGATTTGCCCCGCGCGGCGCGATGGCTTATTCTTTCGGTGTGGAGGGAACCCGATGGCCGTGAGGATCCTGGTCGTGGACGACGAGAGCGACCTGCGCCTGCTCATTACGCAGCGATTTCGCTCGCAGATCGCCGAGGGGCTCTACGAATTCTCGTTCGCCGGCGATGGGGCAGAGGCCCTCGAGGCGCTTGAGAGGCTCGAGAGCGCTTCCCGCGCCGCTACCGTGCCCGACGAGCCGCAATCGCTCATCCCGGAGGCCGATGAGGGCTTGCGTTCCCATATCCTCGCGGACGAATACCTTCCGGAAATCCTGTTTACGGACCTTAACATGCCGCGCATGGGCGGGCTCGAGCTCATCGAGCGCGTCAGGTCCCTGTATCCCTTCATGGTCGTGATCGTCGTGTCGGCCTACGACGACCTCGCGAATATCCGCACCGCGATGTTCGGCGGCGCGTCGGATTTTATCGTCAAGCCGATCGACTTTCCTGAATTGGAATTGACCATCGAGAAGGCGCGAATGCGGCACCTCGAGACGCTCGAGTACAATCGCCGCCTTCACGAGAACTCGGTTTCCCTGAAGCGGACGCTCGGCATGACGCTGGAGGCGATCTCCATGATCGGCGAGATACGCGACCCGTATACCGCCGGGCACCAAAAACGCGTCGCCTCGCTCACGAAGGCTCTCGCGCGGGAGCTCAGGCTTTCGGCCGACCAAACCGACGGGGCGTTCGTGGCGGCGACGCTCCATGACATCGGCAAGATCTACGTTCCCGCCGAGATCCTCGCAAAGCCGGGAAAGCTAACCGGCGCCGAGTATTCGCTCATAAAGGAACACGCGCGGCTTGGGTACGAGATCCTCAAGACGATCGAATTCCCCTGGCCCGTCGCGGAGATCGTGTACCAGCACCACGAGCATATTGACGGCACGGGTTATCCCCGCGCCCTTAAGGGCGACGAGATCATGCCGGAGGCGCGCCTCCTCACCGTCGCGGACTTCGTCGAGGCGGTTTCCTCGCATCGACCATACCGGGTCGCGCTCGGGAGCAAGGTTGCGATCGCGGACATCATCAAGGAATCGGGCCGCGCGTTCGACCCGCTCATCGTGCGCGCCTGCGTGGACCTTTTCGAGCGGGGCGAATTCTCGTTCGACGCCCAGGACTGATGGGCCCCGCTTATGGTATACTGACGGTATGACCGACTACATTCCCTTGCTTACGCGCATATTAGCGAGCGTCGCGGCGGGTTTCTTCCTTGGCTTCGAGCGCCAGTATCACCGGCAGCCCGCGGGCTTAAAGACGCATATCCTTATCTGTACCGGCTCGACCCTTCTTATGATCGTGTCGCTTCTTCTCGCGGGCGGGCTTACCGTCCTTAACGGGACCGCGAGGCAGCTTTCGGACCCTGGGCGGGTCGCCGCGCAGGTCGTTTCCGGAATTGGATTTCTCGGCGGCGGCGCCATAATCCGCCAGGGCTTTAACATCAAGGGGCTTACCACGGCAGCGACGATCTGGGTCGCCGCCGCCATCGGTCTCGCGATCGGCATGGGCGCGTATTTCGCCGCCGGCGTAACGCTCGTCTCGATCCTGTTAGTCCTCGTGCTCATGGAAAAATTCGAGACCCGGTTTTTTCCCTCCAAGAGCATTAAGACCCTGTACCTCGTTTTTCGCGAGAAGTATTTCAACTACGACGCGTTGGTCCACGAGCTTCATGAGCTCAAGATCGTCGTCGGGAATATGGACGTGTCGCGCACGATGGACTCGGACCGGATCAGGCTTTCGCTGCAGGTGCATATCCCTCAGCAGGTGAACATCGAGCAACTGACGGACACGTTGCAGCGGATCGGTACCCTCGTCAAACTTGAGCTTACGACCAATGAAAAGCCGACTCGATAAACTGCTCTCCGCGAACGGCTTCGGGTCGCGTAAGGAAATCAAGCGGTTATTGAAAGACCGCGTCGTAGCGGTGAATGGAGTACGACGCGTCGATCCCTCGACGGATGTCGATCCCGAGCTCGACGCGATCACCCTGGACGGCGAACCCTTACGGATATTGACCACGGTATATTTGATGCTGAACAAGCCCGCTGGCGTCATTTCCTCCACCGAGGATCCCGACCACCGAACGGTTATCGACGTGCTCGGCGAGCCCTGGGCGTCGATGGATCTTTTTCCGATCGGGCGTCTCGACGTCGATACCGAAGGCCTCCTTGTCATTACGAACGACGGACCTCTGACGCATCGCCTGACGTCGCCGAAGACCGGCGTCGACAAGACTTATTACGCCCGTCTGCGCGATCCCGTCGACGACGCCGCGCTCGCCTCGTACCGCGAGGCCTTCCGCGCGGGCGTTCCGTTTCGCGACGGCCACGTCTGCCTTCCGGCAAAGATCGATCGCTGCGGCGATGAGGCGGACGGGGTGATCGTGACGATTCAGGAAGGGAAATACCATCAGGTTAAAAAGATGTTTTATGTCGTCGGGAATGAGGTTGCGTACCTCAAGCGGGAATCGATGGGAAATCTGTCGCTTGATCCCGCGCTGAAGCCGGGAGAGTTTCGCGAGCTAACGAGCGACGAACTCGCTTTGCTTAGGGGCGAGTAGGGCCTCGCGCGAGGGTGGTTGCCCGCGCGAGGGTGGTTGCCCGCGCGAAAAATCATTCCCGCGCGTGTAGATTAGTTTCGGCGCGTTACCAGCCGCCGGAAGCGCCGCCTCCGCCGAAGCCGCCACCGCCGCCTGAGAAACCACCGCCACCGCCGCCGAAGCCGCCAAATCCGCCGCCTGAATGGTTGTCCCATCCGGAACCGTGTCGGCGTCCCGAGCTCCCAAGCATGCTGCCGAGGATGAACGGGCCAAGGAATCCGCCGAGCCCGCCGCCGTGCCGTCGGTTGCGACCGCGCGCCGCGCTCATGATAATGATGAAGAATATGAGGAAGACGATGCCGACGAAACCGCCGCCCGCGCCGGAGTTCGACTCGGCCTTGCCCTCGCGAACATTGCTCGCGACGATCGACGCGTCGCCCGTCGCTATACCGACGATGTTCTTTGCGCCTTCCGAGATACCCTTACCGTATTCGCCCTGCTTGAAGAGCGGGACGATTACGTTACGGATGATGAGCCCGCACTTCGCGTCGGTCAGCTCGCCCTCAAGGCCATAGCCCGTCTCGATTCGGAGCGATCGGTCCTGTATGGACACCACGAGCAGGGCGCCGTTGTCCTTGTCGGCCTGGCCGAGTTTCCACTTTTCCGCGACCCGCATGGAGAAGTTCTCGATCGCCTCTCCCTCGAGCGAGGGCACGGTGAGTACCGCGACCTGAACGCCGGTCTGGTCGTTGACCGCCTGTAGGTACTGGGTTAGCGCCGCGTTCTCGGATTGGTCGAGTACGCCCGCGAGGTCGTTGACCGGTCCCGCCATCGCGGGCGCTTCGAGCGCGTATGCACCTGAGGAAAGCGATAGCGAGAGAACGAGGGCGATCGCCCCAAGAATCAGTCCGTGTCGTTTCATGCGCCTGCCTCCAGGATCACGAGCCCGTCGGGCAGCTCGTTCGGGTTTTTCGACTCGGGCGGAAAATGCGCCGCGAGCAGGCCGCCGCAGCGGTCGATCGCCTCCACCAAGGCCTCGCCGGAGCGGCGTTCCTTGATTCCCAGGGCGAGTGACGCCGCGATCGAGTCCCATTCCTTTTGGTCGATGAGCGCGCTTATACCCGAGTCCGCGATGATTCGAACCTCGCGTTCCATGTACGACACGAAAATGAGGATGCCGGTCCGCTTCTCGGTGCGATACACCCCGCTTTCGACGAAGCACTTGACGGCTCGATCGCGTACCGCCTTCGAGCGGACCCCGCGCGGTATGACCAGACGATCGATCGCCGAGACGTTCGCCACGGCGAAGAAAATCGCGATGACGGCGAAGATCACGATGCCATAGAGCGCGCTCAGGTACCAGGGCTTCATCACCCAGGCGATGGAGTCGACGAGCGACTCGACGGCGCCGTGGAATACGAGGAGACCGCCGAACGCGACGAGCGCCAGGATCACGGCGGACAAAAGCTCGAAGAAAGAATAATCGGAGCTTTCGCTCGTCGCCGCGCACGCGATCTCGCCCGAGGTCGAGCGTTCCGCGCGGGCCACCGCTTCCTTTATCGCCGCGAAGTCGCCCTCGGAAAGCCCGAGCTTTCGGGCAAGCCGGCCGCGGCTCATTCGAACGATACCGTGGGCGCTTTCTGCGCCGCGTCGTCCGCGGTGAAATAGGCCTTCTCGCGGAAGCCGTTCATGTTCGCGATGATCGAGCGGGGAAACTGCTTGATAAACACGTTGTATGTCTTGACGATGTCGTTGTAGCGCTGGCGCTCGACGGTAATGCGGTTTTCCGTGCCCTCGAGCTGGTCCTGGAGCGCCATGAAATTCGCGTCCGCCTTGAGCTCGGGATAGTTTTCCGTGATCACGAGCAGTCTCTGGAGCGCGCTACCGAGCTCGCCCTGCGCCTGCTGGAATTTCTTGAAGGATTCGGGGTTGTTGAGCACCTCGTCGGAGACGTTCATCACGCCGCCCGCCTTAGAGCGCGCGTCGGCGATGCCCTTGAATACGTCTTCCTCGTGCTTCGCGTAACCTTTGACGGTCGCGACGAGGTTCGGGAAGAGGTCGAGCCTTCGCTGATAGACGTTCTGAACCTGGCCCCAGGCGCCCTTTACCTCTTCGTCCATGGCGACCATCTTGTTGTAGTTGCCGCCGAAAAAGGACCATGCGCCCCAACCGATAACGAAAATGACGCCAATGACGATAAGGAGCGTCTTAATTCCCTTGCTCATAAGTTTCCTCCATAAAATGAAACTGATAGTTTAAAGTAATCAAAAATGCCAAGCAGGGTCAATCGATTCGCTACATGCTATACTTCCCGCATGCAAGATGATTTCCTTTCCGCCGTTCGCTCCTTCGGGGCGTCCGATTGCGCCTTCGCGCGCGTTTCCGACGGTCTCGCCGGGCTTCCGTTCGCCGTTTCTGTCGCCGTTCGCCTATCCGACGCGATCGTCGACGAGATCGACGGAAAGCCGACTTATACCTATTTTAATCATTATCGAAGCGTTAATTTCCTGATTGACCAGATTCTTCTCCGGACCGGTCTGTGGCTTCAGGATCGCGGGGCGCGATACCTTACCGTCGCCGCCTCGCAAAGCAGGCCTGACTCCCCGTACGAGGGCAGATACTCCCATAAAAAAGCCGCATGCCTCTCGGGGCTCGGTTCGATGGGCTTAAGCGGGCTTTTCGTCCATAAAGCCTGGGGTCCGCGCGTCCGTCTCGGCACCCTGTTTACGGATTGGGAGGGTCTCGCCGGGGCGTTACCGGCGGGCGAGGTTTCCGCGGTCAATTCTGCGGCCAAGTCCGCGATTCCGTTTCGACATGAGTGCGCGAAATGCGGACTTTGCGCGAAGCGCTGCCCTGCCGGGGCTATCGACGTATCCACGGGCTTAACCGCCCGAACGTGCAGCGAATGGATGAAAAAAGAATACCAGTCTATCGGCCGTGGGTCCGTCTGCGGCATCTGTATGGCCGTTTGCCCCCTTTCTTGTTGAGTTCTCTGACCACTTGTCTTTAAACTGACCGACGGTTATAATATAACTAGAGGTTATAGATGGGAATTCAAGAAAGGCGAATCAGGGAACGTGACGAGCGTAAATCTCTCATTACTCAGTACGCGAAGGAATTGATCCTAGAGCGCGGCGTCGAGGCCGTTAGCATGCAGGATATCGCTCAGAAGGCCGAGTTAAGCAAGGCAACGCTCTATCTCTACTTTCCGAGCAAAGAAGCGATCTTTGAGCAAATGTTCAACGAAGCGGTCGCTTACTTTTGCGAATACGTTGAGCCGAAATTGAACGCGGCAACTTCCGGGATCGACGCCATCAGGGCGATTTGGATGAGCTATATCGAGATCTTCAGGTCATCCCAGGACATCTTCGTCATGTTTGGCCTCAAGAACTATTTCGCGCCGGGTTTCCCCTTCGTCTCGGGTTCCCCGGAACGCGGCGATCCCCCCGGACCGGAGATGGTCAATCGCCTTATCGCCCGCGTTCTCGAGCGCGGCGTGACCGACGGAACCCTCGATCCCTCTATTGACCCCATCAAGATAGCGAAAACCATTCTGGTAATCGGAAGCGGAATCATCGACATCGTGGCGCGCCTGCCCTCGAACATGCGCGACTCGACGCTGATCATCTCGGAGATGAAAAGCACGTTCGAGATCCTGCTGAGGGGATTGGCTGCGCCCGGAACGTCCCGGGACATGCTGACGTTGCCCGTGCGAGCGACTAAGGAGTGACATAAATGGACAAGTTCTTCAAACGACCATGGATCATCGTCGCGGCGATCGCCGCGATAACCGTCTTTTTCGCGCTGCAGCTGCCGCGGGCGCAGCTGGACAATAACAATTACCGTTTCGTACCCGAGAAGGATCCCGCCCGCGTGATCTCCCAAAAGATCGACGATACCTTCGGCGGGCAGGTCATCGTGCTTATCGGCCTCGAGCGCAAATACGGCACGGTCCTCGATCCCGACTTCATCGCGCGCGTTCGCCGATACGGCGTCGAGGCGAAGAATCTCCCGATCGTCGAGGATGTTACCTCGATCGTCAGCACGGATTACATCACCGGATCGGGCGACTCGATAATCGTCGAACCCCTGGTGCCCGAGGGCTTTTCCGGAACGGCCGCGGAACTTAGTACCCTCAAGGACCGCGTCCGGTCCTGGGAAATGTACGACCGCGCGCTCGTGTCCGACGATTTCTCCGCGACGCAGATACTCGTGTCGCTGAACGTATCGCCGGAGGACGCGGGCAATTCCGCGGCGATCGGCGGTCTCAAGACGATCAAGAGCCTAGCCAGGGATACCTTCGGCGACGCGGCGACGGTATACGTGACGGGGCTTCCCGTATTCAGCTCGACGGTTAACGACGCCGTCGGCGCGGACCTCCGCGTGCTCATCCCGCTCGTCATCCTCGTCGTGCTTCTCGTATTGTTCTTCTCGTTCAGGCGATTCGTTTCGATCGTCCTTCCGTTGATCACCGTGCTGATCGCCACGATCTGGTCGATCGGCGCCATGCCCCTTTTCGGGGTCAGGCTCTCGATACTCTCGACCGTCCTGCCCGTCATCCTGGTCGCGGTCGGCAGCGCGTACGGCATACACGTGGTCACGCACTACGTCGAGAACCGAGAGAACGCGGGGACGCTCGACGGAGATTCGCACCGCAAGCTCGTGTTCGACATGATGCGGATAATCAACAAGCCGGTGTTTCTCGCCGCGCTCACGACCTTCGTCGGGTTCTCGTCGTTCTGCTTCACGAACGTGCTCCCAATTCGCGAGTTCGGGTTTTTCTCGAGCTGGGGCGTCATCGTGTCGTATCTCGTGTCGGTTACCCTAATACCGGCGTTGTTCCTCATCCGCGGCCCGAAGCCGCTTTCGGAGAAGCGCGGCAAACAGAGACTCGAGCACGAGATCGCCGAATTCAGCGACCCCCTCAGTCTCGCCATCGCCGACGCTTTTTCCGCGATCGCGAAAAAACGCAGAACGATCCTCGTGCTCGCGGCTGTCGCCGTCGTCGTGTCGGTATTCGGGCTTACGAAGGTGGTCATCGACAACGTGCTCGTCGAGTATTTTAAGGACGACACGGACATCGTTCAGTCGGACCGTTTCATACGAAAGGAATTCGGCGGCTCAAAGCTCGTCAGCGTCGTGATCGCCGGGGAAAAGCCCGGCGACGTGCTACGGCCCGACGTGCTCGCCGCCATCGACGGGCTCTCGCAGTATCTCGGTAAGAACGTTCCCGAGGTCGGCAAGGTAACCTCGTTTACCGATCTCGTGAAGCGGATCAATCAGGTGTACAACGTCGACGAGGACCCAAGCGGTATCAAGCCTCGTGCCGCGATCGTGCCCACGCCCGCGAACGACGCCGCGGCGGGCGATTCCGACGAGCCCGATTTCGGCTTCGGCGATTTTGGCTCGTTCGAGACCGAGACAGAGGCCGCTCCGGCGGCAGTGCCCGCTTCGGCCAAAGACGGAGCGCGCGCGCTTACCGTCGCCGACCTCGCGGGACTCCTGCAGGAGGCGCGGAATTCCGCCGGCGCGTCCAGGGTAACCGCGGACGATCTCGTGACGGCCGTGCGGAAGGCCGTCAACTACGAGGGAGCCGCCTATTACGAAATCCCCCGCGATCCCGCTCGCTACGGAAAGACCAGCGACGAGGAGCTCAAGCAACTCGTCTCCAATTACCTTGTTCTCCTTTCGGGTAATATCGGCGCCTTCGCCGACGATCCCCTGGAGCCCACGTCGGTGCGCATGAACGTGCAGCTCCGCACCGTCGGCCAGCTGGACACCGACCGCGCCATCGACGAGATCAACCGCTATGTAGCTGCGAATTTCCCCAAGGACGTCAAGGTTACCATCGGGGGGCAGGCGCTCGTGGAGAAAGCCCTCAACCAGCTCGTCGTGCAGTCGCAGCTGTCGTCCGTATTCGTCTCGCTTCTTCTCGTGTTCCTGATCATCGCGATCTCGTACCGCTCGGTTGCCGCGGGACTCATCGGACTCGCGCCGCTGTCGATCTCCATACTGCTCAATTTCGCGATCATGGGTTTCATGGGCATAAAGCTCAACATCGGCACGGCCCTCGTGGCGAGCGTTTCGGTTGGCATAGGAATCGACTATACGATCCACTATCTCGCCGCGTACCATCGCGAATACCGCGCGTCGGGCGGGAATGGAAATTTCCTCAGGCGAACGTTCGCCACGTCGGGCAAGGCGATCCTGATCAACGCCATATCCGTCGGCGCGGGGTTTGCCGTCCTTATGCTTTCCAAGTTTAACATACTCGCGGAGCTCGGGCTCCTCATCGCGTTTACCATGCTCTCAAGCTCGTTCATCGCGCTGACAGTGCTGCCCGCGATCCTCGAGATCGTAAAGCCGAAGTTCATCACGAAGGAGATATGACATGAAAGGAAGAATCGCAATCGCGCTTGCAGCGCTCGCCCTGATCTCGCAAATCGCGCTCGCTGAGGACGCCGACGCTATAGTCCGCGCGTCCCGCGACCGGATAGACGCCAAGACCGTCTCGTCGCGCTCCCGCATGGTCATCGCCGCTAAAAACGGCACGACGACCGAGCGGCTGCTCGATCAGTATTCGGCCGACTCGGACGATGGCACGAAGACGCTGATCGTGTTCCAGAAACCCGCGGGTATCGCGGGGACGAGGTTTCTCACGATAGGAAAGAAGTCGGCGGGTGACGACCGCTGGATATACCTCCCCGCGCTCGGCAAGGTTAGGCGCATCGCCGCCTCCGAGGGATCCGGCAGCTTCATGGGCACGGACATGTCCTACGACGACATCTCGTCCGCGAACCGCGAGTCCGGCCAGGACAGCCATCGTCTGCTCCGCGAGGAAAACCTCTCCGGGGTCGCCTGCTACGTGATCGAGTCGGCGCCGAAGGACGCGTCGTATCAGTATTCGAAGATGGTTTCGTGGATAGAGAAGGAGTCGAAGGTCTCGCGGAAGATCGATCTCTACGACCGGAAGGGCGCTCTCGTTAAAACCCTGGAAGTCCTCAAGACCGAGGCGATCCAGGGTCGCCTGACGCCGACGGTGACCAAGATGAGTACGGTCTCGGAGGGTACCTCGACCACCATCAACGTGGAGATCATGAAATACGACGACAAGATTCCCGACGGCGTATTCACGACCGACTATCTTTCCACCGGTAAGGTCAAGGCCAATTAAGGCGAGGGGGAAACTATATGAAAAAGACAGTAATGGCGACAATGGCGTTCGCCGCGTTCGCTCTCGCGGGTACGCCCCTTGTCGCGCAGGATAGCTTCGGCTTTGGCGAGGATGTTTCCTCGACGGAACAGCAGTCCGGATCTGGTTCACTAGGGGCCAAGGTATCGGGCGAGGTATACGCTTCCGTCTGCCCGTACGTGTTCGACCTCGAGTCGTTCGACGAGTTGAAGGACTACGACCTAGGCAGCATATTCTCCGGAAAGATCTCGATCGAAGCGAGCGGCGCGAACGGCGAGGCTCACGTGACGTTTAAGGTCGCGAAGCCCGAGACCGCGGGAGACTTGCCGGTAACCCTTGGCGAAGCCTACCTTCGCGGTTATTTCGGCAAGCTCGACGTCGAGGCCGGCCTCAGGGACCTTACCTGGGGCAAGGCTGACAGCCAGGGACCGCTCGACGTCGTGAACCCGCTCGACCTTACGGACCTTACCGTGACGGACGCGATGGAACGGAAGATTCCCGTCCCGATGGTTCACGCCTCGTACTCGCTCGGCGACTTCACCAAACTCGAGGGCGTATTCGTCCCGTCGTTCGAGGGCCATAGCATCGATTACTCGGGCCGCTGGAAGCCCTACATGCTGACTAACCTCGAGGCGAGCCTTCCGGCGCTCGCTGCGGCGGCGATGGTCCCACTAACCGGGATCACTGTGCAGACGACTCCTCCCGACACCTCGAGCCTGCAGAATTGGCAGGGCGGCGCGCGCCTGACGACGACGCTCCTCTCTAATGACTTTGGGCTTCAGTACTACTTCGGCCTCCTTCCCAAACCGGCCGCGAAAATCGATGTCATTCCGGGAACTTCGATCGATGTTAGCTTACTCTACAATCGCTATCACCAGATCGGCGCGGACTGGGCGGCGGACGTCGCGGGGTTCAACGCGCGCGCCGAGGTCGCGGCCAATCTGACCGAGGACATGGCGGGTACCGATCCCGCGGTCTACAATTCCTCGATCGCCTGGTCGCTCGGCTTTGACCGCGACTTGTTCGCCGGGATCAATCTGAACCTGCAGGGCGCGGGAACGGTGCGGCTCGCCCAGGACGGTATCGATACAAGCATGGTCGACATAGAGCGGGGGAAAGGCCTTACGCACACGACCATTACCGGCGTGGTATCGCGCAAGTTCCTCAAAGACGCGCTTGAGCTGAAGGTTACCGGGCTTTGGGGAATCGAGGACAAGGATTATCTCGTAATGCCCGCTCTTGTATGGACGACGGGCGACGTGGAGGTCGCGCTATCGGGCGGGTTCTTCGGAGGCGACAAGGCGGGCGACCTGGGGCAGTACGCGGCGAACGGATACGCGAAGCTCGACGTGACGTATCGCTTCTAGGGAGCGGCTTCGCGGTCCGCGAAGACGATCGATTCCCGCGCGAGCTCGATGAGCCGAGCGGGCTTTTCGGAATATGGGCCGGCCTCTCTAATCGACGAGAGGTCGGCTTTTTTTTCGGTCCCCGACGCCCAGGCGACAGCGAAATCCACGTGCGTGAACAGGGCGGGGGTGATGGTTATTCGCGTGAAGAGGGCGGACTTGTAGCTGGCCGCGAACGGGCCTCCGCCCTGCGGCATGACCGCGATGGGGGATTCGGGCAGGATCCCCGCGGTAAACCCGCCTTTACCGATCCCGAAGAGACCGGCGATAAACAGATCCCCGGCCGCGTGCCTGCCCACGGCGTCCGCGAGAAACGAGTCGAATCGCCTGACCGACGCGTCCAAGTCGTCGTCGGATTCGCCTCTGCCCTTAATGACCGGGAATGAGGCGACGGCCCTTGGGTCGAGTCCGTTTTCGAGGAGCCGCCGCCAGTTGGAGTCGTTATGCCCCTCGGGGCCGAAACGCTCGTCGGCGAGGGTTACCGCGAAGAGAAGCCGGAGCGCGGCCTTGTCGTCCGGATGCCGCGCGACGAGCGTCTGGCATACGGATGCGGCGATCGGGGCGGTGGAGCCGCCCGAGGCGAGGAACAGCACCGGCGCGTTCTCCGACAATCGATCCCAAATGCGCTCGACGAGCGCGTCGCGAACGCGATCGGGGCCGTCGGTTTTCACGATATTCATGCTTTCAGTATAGGCGCTCCCCATACCGTCCGCCCGCGAGTCCTCGGCCCCGAATGTAAAAAGTTACCTGATGCCGTAGTTGTCCACGACGAAATCGATATCCTTGTCGCCGCGTCCGGAGAGGTTTACGAGGATGGATTTCCTCGGGTTCTCGCGCGCGTATCGCATCGCGTAGGCGACGGCGTGCGCGCTTTCGAGCGCCGGGATGATTCCCTCAATGCGAGAAAGGGCGTAGAACGCGTCCAGGCACTCCTCGTCGCTCGCGACGGTGTACTCAACGCGGCCCGTATCCTTCAGCATGCAGTGCTCGGGTCCCGATCCCGGGTAATCGAGTCCGCTCGCGATCGAGTAAACCGGCTCGGGCTCGCCCTTTTCGTTCTGCAGAAGGTAGATGCGGAAACCGTGGAGAACGCCGGGCTTGCCGTAAGAAAGGCTCGCGGCGTGGTC
>Ga0116170_10001410_pt1 | contig 24251 bp, 20 predicted proteins | sample AD_JPNHW1_MetaG_FD_89797 | JGI IMG/M metagenome (GOLD analysis project Ga0116170, IMG submission 89797) | Active sludge microbial communities of municipal wastewater-treating anaerobic digesters from Japan - AD_JPNHW1_MetaG | ecosystem: Engineered > Bioreactor > Anaerobic > Digestate | place... | reverse complement strand
CTCAGTAATGTCCTCATAGAACCTATCCATACCAGGTCTTCATTATCCTGGTAAAAGCTCCAGATGATATTGTCGTTTGAAAAAAGCGTTCCGGGTTCTTTTGCGTCAGAAGCCATACTTGTCTTTAAGTGTTTGAATCTTAATCTTTCAGGATTGGATTTGTTCACACCACCAACAGAGCCCACCCAGATTATGCCTTGTTTGTCCTGATAGAAGTCTCTTGTGTAGGAGCTTAACAGACTGGTCGGATTGCTCTTTTCATTCTGATAAATAAAAAACGTTTCATTATCAGGTTTCAATTTGTAAAGACCATCCCTTGTTGATAACCAGATATTATTTTTTGAATCCTGATCAATACTTTTTACAGAAATGCTATGAAGACATGATGGCTTATTCTTATCAGGATAGAAATGAGAAATTCTCCCGGATCTGTTTACCCGGTACGCTCCGTCATTTTCTGTTCCAATCCATATATTATAAAGATGATCAACAAGCAGGGTGTTAACCTCTTTTGTATTCAGGTCAGAAACAATTTCCCGGGTTTCAGATTTGACGGTATAAAACTCAAAAACTTTCCCCCCACAATAGAAGAAAATAGTATCATTTCCACAGTTATAGGCTGCATCGATAGAGACTTCCTTATCAGTAGAACCAGACGGAAGATCATACTTTTTAAAGCCCTGGTTTTCAGGGGTAAAAAGATTAATGCCATTTCTTGTAATTACCCAGAGTCTTTTTCCTGAGTCTTCTGAGATATTTATTACTGAATTGTCGGCAAGGGAATTTGGTTCATCAGGATTGTGGCAGAATCTAATAAACTTTTCCTTATCATAATCATATCGGTTAAGGCCATTGGCTGTTCCAACCCACAAATTCTTTTCGCTATCCTCAAAAATGGCTGAGATAATGCCACTTGTTACGGTTGTGGAGTCATCGGCCTGGCTTTCAAATTTTTTTATATTGATGCCATCATACCTGTTTATGCCCTGCAGTGTTCCAAACCACATAAAGTCTCTTGAATCTCTGTAAATTTTATTTACCAGACCCTGGGTGAGACCTTCGGTTACCGTAATATGATCAAAAGCAAAATCCTGCTGGGAGAAGCAGACCGGGCTAAAAACAAAAAACAAGACCATTATAAATGAAACGGGGCCTTTATGAAAAAGGTTGTTATTTATAGTGCTCTTTGGATTTTTAAATATGTTAATCGTAGCCAGACTCATAACAGTTTCCTATTAAAGAGGTTCTGATTTAATAATAAATTTAGTTAAATTTTCCTTAACCTAAAAGAAGCCAACGAACTTTTATTGATAATAGCAATTGGTGATTTAATCATTACATTATCCTCCCTGCAAATCAAGTAATGTTTCGTTTTGCTGGCAGATCAGGTGATGTATTTCATTAGTGTTACACCTCCTGCCCGCATTTTTGTACCTGCAAATCTCATCTGCAATATTACACAAAAGTATCCTTTCAATTTTAAAAGCGCACATAACAGGATAAAAAGTTGATTTGTTGAATATTATTGTCAAAGTGGCAAATTTGTTATAGTGACATAAAATTTCATCTATAAATACAAAAATTGTAAAAAAAAGTTTATTGATTTGAAGCTATGTTCATATTGAAACAATTCCCGGAAAAGGGAGTATAAGACTTTAAAGGATTTTTATGAGTAACCGGAGATTTTTCATCTTGCTGATGTCTCTTTTTGCCTTGTTTGCAGCAATGAGCTGTGAAAAGACCTATGCGCCAGGTGACGGGGAAGACACCAAAAAAGGCTATGATGGCATCAATGAAGATGATGACGACTATACAGGTAACAGCAGTGATACCGTATTTGTAGTATTCAAAGGTTCTTCGGTTACCTCAACAAACAATGCAAAAGCTTCTGTAAGCAATTCTATAGTGACAATTATGAGCGGAGGTACATTTTGTCTCTCCGGAACGCTGTCTGGCGGGCAGGTTATCGTGAATTCATCAGAAAAAGAGGATGTAAGGCTTGTCCTTAAGGGAGCCAGCATCACATGCTTAAACAGTTCAGCCATATATATAAAGGATGCACAGAAAGTAATAATTGTCACTGCTGCCGGAACCACTAACTATCTGACCGATGGATCTTCATATAATTATGATGATGTCATCAATAAGGAACCAGATGCGTGTATCTTCAGCAAGTCGGACCTGACATTATATGGCACGGGGACTCTTAATGTAAAGGGTAATTTTAAAAATGGTATTTCCGGCAAGGACGGAGTCATAATAAAAAGTGGCACTATTAGTGTCAATTCTTTAAATAATGGGATAAGGGGCAAGGACTACCTCCTTGTATACGACGGGAACATTACAGTTACTTCAGGTGGTGACGGGCTTAAGTCTACGAATGATACTGACAAAGGTGCGGGATTCATCTGGCTTAAGGGAGGAACATTCCTGTTAACTTCAGCAACCGACGCTGTGTCAGCCTGTACAAATCTGATAATTGATTACTCAAATATGACAATCAAGGCAGGTGGAGGCAGCGGAACAAACGCCACCACTCAGGGCTATGACGGAACAGTTTCAGCAAAAGGTCTTAAGGCAAGCTCAAAGATTGAAATAAACGACGGAAATATATCCATAAATTCTGCTGATGACGCCATAAACTGTGACACTACTTTTGTAATGAACGGCGGGACATTGAATCTCTCAACCATGGATGATGCCGTTCATTCTCCAAAGTCCCTGACAATAAATGGCGGGACAATTAATGTCACAAAGGCTTATGAGGGTTTTGAAGGAGCCTTTATAAACGTAAATGGTGGAAAAACCACTCTTGCTGTCACAGATGATGCTATAAATTGCTCCCGGGGATCGGCAACAGAATATGACGACGGAAGTGTTGTGTCGGTAACGGGTGGAACATTAATACTCAATTCCACCGGTGGCGATTGCTTCGACAGTAATGGTTCTGCAATGATGACTGGCGGAACGGTTGTAATCCAGGGTCCTTCATCCGCCCCTGAAGTCGCAATAGATGTAAATGGTAATTTCAATATCAACGGAGGGTTTCTTATTGCTTCAGGACCTAACTCGGGAAACATGATTGAGGGGGCAAGCAACTCTTCAATACAGTACAGCGTAGTGATAAAAAATTCTTCCTCATACTTTGCAAACACATCACTGATACATATTCAGGATGGAGGGAATCCTGATCTTGTTACTTTTAAACCGGTAAGAAATGCCTCTTACCTTGTGTTCTCTTCACCCGGTCTGACAAGTGGTGCAACATATAGTCTTTACACCGGCGGAACATATAGTGTCAGTACAAATACAGGCGGCTATTATTCGGGAGGGAACTATTCCGGAGGTACCTTTAAAACGAGTTTTATCGTATCATCAAAAGCATCCATTATATCTTTTTAGAAAACAGACTATAAAAAATCCTTGATACGCACTTTCATGTGTATTTGCTTTTCATTGGATTTCTTTTTAAAAAAGACAGATTTTTGTTGTTCTTAATAAGTTGATTTTCATAACTTTGATTAAGTTGATTTTATTCTTCAAAATCAAAAGGTCATGAATGTAAATCAAATAAAAGAAAATCTCTCTGATCCCGAGGAGCTTGAAAGACTTTATCACAAGGATAAGAGAGCCTTTGAATCAGAATTTTCTGAGATAGAATCTTCAGAAGAGGCTGGTGCTCTCTACAGGTTCTGGAAGATCAGGCTTGATTATGACAAACAGGCGGCAACAACACGTATACCTGCTGCAGAGATTACCGCAATGATAATTGCCTGTATAGTGGCAGCGATACTTATCAAATTACCTGCATTCCTGGATATTTATGCAGAAAAGAGCATGTTCTATGAACGTAATGCTGCATTAATTGCGGCGCTTGGTATCTCACTGTTTATAAGCTGGTCACAAAAAGTCACAGGCTGGAAATACCTGATTTACCCGGCTGTTTTTTTCATCGTTCCGGCCATATATATTAATCTTCTGCCGCAGTTTGAAGGCTATCGTTCAATAAACCTTGCCTATATCTATCTTCCTTTGATGCTATGGTGCATCTATGGAATTATTTACATGGGATTTGATGTCAGAGACATTGATAAACGATCTGAATATATTCGCTATAATGGAGACCTGGCTATTCTGACCGGACTTATAATGATTGCATTATTGGCGCTGTCTGCCATTACAATTGCCTTATTCAATGTCATAGGCATCAATGTTCAAAAACTCTACCAGGATACTATTTTAATTGTCGGGGCTATTTCATCACCTATAGTAGCAGCATTTATAATCAGGAATTACCCCTTTGTGACAAATAAACTGGCTCCAGTAATCGCAACCATTTTCAGCCCCATTGTACTTATTACCCTGATCATTTACCTCTTTACTGTTATTTTCACCGGAAAGGATCCTTTTAATGACAGGGATTTCCTTATGGTAATTAATCTTATGTTGATAGGTGTGATGGGGGTAATTGTGTTTTCCGTATCGGAAGTATCCGTGTCAAGGCGAAAACGCTTTAACAGCCTGGTGATCTTCATTCTTGCTGTTGTTACGGCACTGATAAATATTCTGGCTTTATCTGCAATATTCTACAGACTTGGTGAGTTTGGTATTTCTTCAAACAGGGTGGCAGTTATGGTTTCAAACCTTCTTATATTTATAAATCTTATTCTGATAACCATCGACCTTTATAAAGTTAATTTCAGAAAGGCAGAGATAACCAGGGTAGAGGTGACAATTGCAAAGTATCTTCCGGTATATTTCTTATGGACGATAATTGTAGTTTTCAGTTTCCCGCTTATTTTCGGTGCAGGATGATTTATCAGGATAAGGAAAAAGATTTTGCCAAACACTAAATCCGGAGACTATGAAAAAGGCTTGTTTTGTTTTAATTATACTGACCTTTACCCTGTCAGTATCGGCCCAGGATCTGATAATTCGTACCAATGGCGATTCTATAGGCTGTAAAATAACAAGGATTGATACTTCAGAGGTTTATTTTATCATTTTTGATAATGGAGCTGAAGTAAATACCAGTCTTGGAAAGAGTGAAATACGATCAATGCAGTTTGGAGCAGGTGAAATGAAGCAGGAAAATGTCCCTGCCATGAATAATGCCGGGCCTTCAGTTTCTCCGGATGCCACACAGACAACAAAAAACCTGTCAGCAGCAAAGAAGAAGAGGGTTGAGGGAATCTTTTATTTTGGTTGTGGTCTGCCTGCATGGCAGGGAGATATCTACGCATATGCAGATGAACTTACGCTTGCAATGTATGATGAGACAGGTATAGATTTTAATTTCAAGCCGGGCCCAAGGATCTTTCCCATGGATGTTGGATTGGGGCTTGGTATTAATATTACCAGCTGGTTTACCCTGCAGGCAGGAGTAGAACTGTCTCCCAAGGGAATGACATACAGGGGCAAAGGGTCCTATGATGAAATAGATTACAGGATGAGAATAACCTACAAAACAAACTATATTGAAATACCGGTGGGCATTATGCTCTCAACACGGTCATGGGACAGACCCGGAGAGAGGTTCTTTTATATAAAGGGAGGTGTTGCTCCTGCCTATAATGTAATGGCCAAAACAAGGGTTTATGTATATGCAACAGATGGGTATGATTCTGACAGCGACAGCGATACTTCCGACCTGGATGGTATCGCAAAAAGGGACCTGTGCGGTTATGCAGCCGTGGGATTCGGCAAGAAGGGAGGCACAGCAATTGAATTCAAATATGAAAAAGGGACTGAGACCATAATGACTTCAGGATACTCAGATATGACTTTCTATAACACCTCATACTCGGTTAATCTTGTGTTTTATTTTTAGACAACATAATCAACTGAAATTTTTCGGTTGTACAATCTCATTTTGGGCTAAGACTGATTTGCCTGAAATTTAACATTTCATCTGAATATATATTTTAGGAATCTTTTAAATTTGATTGCTGGTTAATGCTGGCATATCTGCAATACAAAAGAAAGTCCTTGGTATGAAAAGTAATCTGATTTTTTTTGCCTTTGTCATTCCTATATCCATAATAGGCTTGACATCCTGTAACCCGCATGACTCAGAGTCATTTAGCACAAGCGTAAAAGGTGTAGTTCAGAAAGGTCCCTTTATAAGCGGAAGCTCGGTAATGGCGTTTACACTTAAAGATGACCTTTCACAGACCGGTATGTCTTATAACACTCAGATAGCTGACAATAACGGAGCCTTTGACCTGGGCACGTTAAAGCTCAGTTCAGATTATGTATGTCTTAGAGCAGATGGCTTTTATTTCAACGAGATATCAGGCAAACAGTCTGCCTCGCAGATAACTCTTTATGCTCTTTCTGATGTGAGAGACAAGGAAAACATTAATGTTAATATCCTGACACACCTTGAAAAGCCAAGAATAGAATATCTTATGGACAAAGGCGAATCTTTTAATGATGCAAAGAAGCACGCCCAGGCTGATTTACTGGCTCTTTTTGGTATTGTGAAAAGCGATGTGACTGTCTCTGAGGAGATGAACATATGTCAGGGCGGCGACGATAATGCCATTCTTCTTGCGATATCCTCAATAATTCAGGGTTTCAGGACTGAAAGCCAATTAACCGAGTTACTATCTGAAATAGGCAGTGATTTAAAAACAGATGGGACGCTTGATAGCCCGGAATTGAATGCTGCTCTGGTTAATCATGCTTTTTATATTGATACCACGGATGTTAAGGAAAACCTGAAAGCCTTATATGACAAAACAGGAGAGACCACAAAAATTCCTTCATTTGGCAAGTACATTACAGGATTTCTTTCAGGCAAAGCTCCTTCTTCAAATGTTTTACTTGCCGGTTACCCTGAAACGGGGATATATGGAAAGAATGTTCTTTCTCTTACAGAGACCGAATATAAGCCGGGTATCGAAAACCCGAACAGTCTTGCTGCCGTGATTCCATCAAATGTGTCGCTGAGGGTTGTATTAAGATCTCTTACTTATGATACTATTAATGCAACGGCATCTGACTCTGCAGGTTTATCCCACACTCTGGTACCTCACGTATGGTATTATGAAGTGGGTACTCCTTACAACTGGGCTGTTTCGGAATTTAACTCTGCCATTAGCGAACAGACATTTACATCCCTGGGGTCAGGGGTAAACTGTGACCTGAGAATCTTTTTTGAAAAAGGAAGCTACCAGGTAGACTATTTTGAAATGAATGCAACAATACCAACCCGGAGGAAGATAATCACAGTAAACTAGTCATATCTGTTTTAGGATTTACTTTAATGAATTATTGCCCGCCAGGCTTTTCCAGGTCTGGATAGTTATTAAATCTGAAGTAAAGTATAACATTGATGATGACAACTATTACGAAGGTGTTTCATATGCATTTTCAAGACTTGAGAATACCGATTTTAATACTTATGTCGGATTTGGCATTACGAAAAAGGAAAGATATATTTCTGAGGTAAAGTATGAGCAGGGTTCCTCTGACATTTTCTCGGGTAAGGGGGTTTTATATAACAGGTCAATATCTTTAAATGCAGGATATTCTTTTTAAGTAAGGTTAAATAAGCGGCAGGTCATATTTGTTGCCAGTGCCAATATTCATGTCGTTCTCATGGATCATGAGGAATTTCTGGGGATTTAAAAATGAGGATTTGCAATATAGCATGGTTTCCGCTTCTAAATTAGAGCCTTTCCGTGTCAATCGGGAAGGGGGGCCTGGCGAAGCAGGAGCCGAGGTGATCAGGGCTCATAAAGCCGACCATCGTAGATGGTCATATTATTGTAGAAACAGGCATTTGAGAGAGACTAAGATCTTCGTAGATGATCGAATAATATGTAATAGTTATGTGCTTTCAACATCGTTAATAAAATTAAACAGGAACCTATTATCAAAATCAATGCCTGCCTCAGTTAAAGTGTCTATATATTCTTTTCTAAATGATATTGCTCCATGGTGCTGTTCCTGGTTTGCAACGTAATTATATACATCTTTTAACTGGTTTTTGCTATATGAAAATGCAGCATAACCATCCTGCCACTGAAATTTGCCGGGAAACCATCCCTTTTCATTTATGAAAAAGGCGGATGATTTTTTTATGGCTGAAACAGTATCTGAAACAGAGAGAGAATAATTGTGAGGAGCCTTTTTATTCGATGGTCTACAACCATCATAATTATATTGATTCTCTGTTTTCTACAGCAATTTGATGATCTACGATCATCATTAAATTGTCATGTTCTGGAGTTGAATTATAGGTTATGGATTTTTTCTAAACATCTCCTAACATGGACCAGACCACTTCCCCCAAGCATTAGGTTTAATCCAGGAGGAGGAGTAACTCATACCAGATAACTTCTCCCCCAACTTTTCCGCTAGATCCGTTTTCAGAATTATAAACCAAAAGGGTGTTGTAAATTCTTAACCTGTATCTTTCAAGAGTAAATTCAGTTATGAAGAAAGATTAAAAATTTTTCTAAAGGTGATTCATCGACATGGTACAATAAAATTTATCATCTTTACAACGGGTCTCTTTGTTATACGTCGAAAAATATGTTTTGGATACTGCTCAGGAGAGCAGTTTAACCTCAATAGTACCGCCAACGCCAACTTTGTCATCTTTAATGATCACCACAGACAGGACATCCTCCTTCAGAAGTGCAGCTTCAGTAACACGGGTTATATCATCAATAGTCTTAACCTCATTGCAGAATGCTGTAGCGTAGGCGTCGGCCTGTGCACCGCTGCGGCATGCAATCATGCAGGCATCTGCCGTACCAAAACTGAGTGAGTGACCAATTGTCCCGGAGGAACAACAGATGGAAAGAGGAGAAATCTGTGGTGTTATTTCAATACCTGTTTTTTCAGATAAAGGAGAATCACCTGCATAAACAGAGATTATTGCAGGCGATTCGACCTTCATGAAGATATCGCCGCCGTTTTCAATGATTATCTCTTTTATTGAAAACTGCCGGCACATATCGTTACTGATGTATTCAGCCACTGCTCCGGCCACAGCACTCATAGGACCGGTGCCCGACCTCTGCGTTGCCCTGTACATATCACATATTATTTCATCGGATACAGATGATGGCAGCGGAAGAGGAGTGAGGCTGGTGAGAAACAACGGGCTGAGTCTGATATGATTATCCAGCAGAGAGCGGTAATGTTGTGCACGTTCCAGGGCATAGCTTTCCATCTCCTGTTTATAGCCGGCAGTGTCGACAGCTATCCACAGGTCAGTCTCAAGGTGTACAACCCTGAAGCTTTTCCAGCGCTCACCGCCCATGCTGTCGCGGTAAAACCGTGGCTCATATCCTGCCATTTCCTATTCTGAAATATCTATTGAGAACAGTTTTAGCGGGCATGCTTTCAGACACAGTTCACAGACAACACATTTTTCGGCATTGAAATGAAGCTCATTGGTGGTGTGTCCCATAGTAAGTGCGCCGGCAAAGCATACTGCCGTACAGCTTCCGCAATGAATGCACTTGTCCTGCTGATAATAAATTTTCTTTTCAAGAGGCACGCATTCAACATTATGCTGTTTGATGTATTCCATAGCCTGTTTAAGGACTTTCCCGGGAGCGCTCATCTCAAGCACCAGGTGACCAATCTTCCCTGGAGAGATCTCTGCATTGAGAATGTTGATCATTATATCATATTGCTTGATGAGATTATATGTTATTGGTTCCGAGGTCAGCTCGGGAGGGAAGGTCAGAACAAATCTTTTACTTGACATGACATTTTCTTTTTCAGATTCTTATTTCACATTTATTCAATCCCGTGGTCTTTGGAAAAAGAGCAACAGGTTCGGTAAGGAGGAACCTGCCAGAGGTGATCTCCTCGCGCAGTAACAAGGCAATTTCCTTTGCCACTTTGATGCTCGACAGCGGAGCTGTTCTTATCTTCTTGCCATTGAGAACCATCTCACCGGAGAAGAGAGTCTTATAATTTATTTTACCCAGTACTTCAAAGTTGCCAGAGCCATAATCTATGACATTGGTTTCAATCTGACTGTTGCGGATCATTACCCGGTGAGCCATATCTTCATCGATGACCGGGATAGGGATTCCTATGCCAACAAACATTGTCACACCATACTTTTCAAAATATGCAGCTTTGATAAACCTGGTGCTCATTTGTTTTGCATCACCAATAACAGCTATTGTGGCAGAGTTGCCAATAGGTATTCCGTGAGCGTTAACAGGTTTGCCTGTATTAAACTGTGTGCCGTTCCATGCCACATATCCCTGCGAACCTCCAAGGAAAATTCTTGTGCCAATACCAATTGTTCTCAACTCGGGGTCGTTAAGCAAGGGGCTCAGTTCCCCTGAGGTGGAAAAGTTGGCATTGCCGAGGGCGGGCAGTAGTGTGCCCATGTAGGTGTATTTAATCTTAGAGGTTGTATTTACGGCGACATTATAATTCTGGTACGCATTCCGCGGATTGAACATAATAAACTCGTTGACAGAGTTCTTGTTTATCAGTGTCTTCACCTCGGTTAGGGGATAGCAATCGGTACCTTTTGCGGTAGCCTGTAAAAGCACATCTTTCCCGGCTATCAGGTCTTCAATGACATGAGCGCCACCATAGATGTCGTGAGGCATTGCCACTTCGGTTGCGCCAATATATGCATCCACTGCTGCCACACCTCCAAAAACCGGCACATTGTTCAGGGTGATTTTCTCCATGCGCATAGGCGGTTCAGTATGACCAAAATTGATGAATGCACCGGATGAGCACATAGGCCCAAAAGTAGCAGTGGTGACAACATCAACCTTTTTCAGCACATCCGCCGGGCTCATCTCTTTTCCCATGGCCGAAACCTCACCGGCAGTAAGCACTACAGCTTTCCCGGTGCGGATTTTTTCGTTAATCTCCTCAATGGACTTTGTTTTTGACATAATATGTTGGTTTAAAACATCATTATACAATAGTTTACAACAACGTTACCGTTGCCGGAAATTTCTGCAAATTGCTTTGGCTGTTCGCAAAAATTCTAATTTATAATTCCCCTCCCGGGGTAGGTGTTAGCACCTTTCAGAGCATTGCACCCTGCGGTTGCTAGAGGTTCTCAGAGCCTATTCTCTCCCCTCTTCTCTATAAACCAAAACTTTTCTTTTGAAAAGGTTGGATAGCGGGACAAATATACCGAATTTTACTCACCTTTAACAGTTTTATTATAATTAATGGCGTTTTACCATGAAAAATCAATTAATATCACTCTTTTTACTTACAGTTATCTTTCTTTCAGGCTGCAGCACAAAACAGCATGACATAAAAGTTATTACACTGAACATCAGGTATGATAATCCGGCCGACAGTAATAATGCCTGGCCTCACCGTGCTCATATTGTATCATCATTTATCAATGCTGAAAAGCCTGACCTGCTGGGCATGCAGGAAGTCCTATGGCATCAGTATGAATATCTCGATTCAGCCCTTACAGGCTATGCTTCTGTCGTTGTTTGTCGCGACGACGGCAGGCATTTGGGAGAAGCGGTTCCTGTTTTTTACCGAACAGACCGGTACAAGGCGCATGGCAATGGCACCTTCTGGCTCTCAGAGACACCCGATGTGCCGGGCTCAAAAGGCTGGGGCGCAGCATGTACAAGAATTGCCACATGGGTCAGGCTCACTGATAAAAGCAGTGGAGATACCATTCTTTTTATGAATACACACTTTGACCACATAAGTGACTCCGCAAGAGTCATGGCTGCAATTATGCTAAGACAACGGCTTGACAAACTGGCTAAAAACAACAGGTTTATCATAACAGGCGACTTTAATGCACTTCCAGAAAGCATGGCAATACAAAACATTATATCAGACGGACTGATTAAGGATTCCAATGCAATTGCCCAAACGCCACCTGAAGGCGAAAAGAGCAGCTTTAATTTTTTCAGCGACAAAGACCTCAGCGAAAGAATAGACTACATCTTTGTCAGAAATGGAATGAAAGTCAGGACATGGAATATAAAGAAGGTTAAGGAAGATGGTGTTTTCATTTCTGACCATTGGCCCGTAATTGCCACAATAGCTGAATGATCAGTGAACAGACTCATTGCTCCTTTGTTATATATAAAACCGACAGATGAGCCAATTAGTTAAAATTATAACATCCGTTTTATTCATAGGAACACTAATATCTCAACAGGCTATGTCACAGAGAGAATTTGTAAAAAGTTTGGACATTCAGCGTTACATGGGTACCTGGTACGAGATTGCACGTTTTCCTCACAAATTTGAGAAAAACCTGGTCGGAACCACTGCCACCTATTCACTGAATAACGATGGAACCGTGAAGGTTACAAATGCCGGTCATTATCTTACACTGGGGGGAAAGATGAAGACAGCAGAGGGGAAAGCAAAGTTTGCCGGCAAAGAAAAGAACGGTCACCTTAAGGTCTCCTTTTTCCTGTTTTTTTATGCCGACTACTTTATCATGTCGCTTGACGACAATTACCAGTGGGCATTGATAGGAAGCAAATCGGACAAATATCTGTGGATACTGTCACGCACTCCACAGATGGACCGAACGATTTATAACCAGCTTCTTGACAGTGCCCGCCGGATGGGCTACGACCTATCCCGGTTGATAGAGGTCCACCAGCTGCTGCCTTAGCTTCTTTTACGGTACGATCTTACTGCAAAAGTGATAAAGAGTAAGGCCAGTATTGACAACCCGGCTAAATCCCCTGAAATATCGCTGAATGTTGAACCTTTCAGCATAATCATCCTGTTAATCCTCATCAGGTAACATACAGGATTGGCTATATCCACCTTCTGCGCCCAGAGAGGCATACTTTCCGTAGGAGTGAAGATGCCGCTCATCAATACGAATATAAGTATAAAGAAAAAGGCGATAAACATATACTGCTGCTGCGTTGACGCAAAGGTTGAGAAAAAGAGTGCCAGGCCCAGCACTGCAACAAGGAATACCGCTGAGCAGGCAAAAAGAAGCAATATGCTGCCTGCAAATGGAATATTAAAGGCCAGTTTGCCAATCAGAAGTCCAAATGCCAGGTCAATAATACCAATAATGAAGAAGGGGATAACCTTGGAAATGATCAGCTGCCATTTTTTTATTGGTGTGACGTTGATCTGTTCTATGGTACCCGACTCTTTTTCCTTAACCAGGTTAAGTCCGGCGAGCATTATACCTATTGCAGTTATCAGTATTACAAGAATACCGGGAAGCATGTAGAACTTATAGTTCAGGTCCTGGTTATACCAGAATCTGTTGGTAATGGTAATACCCTGAGGCGATGACTGACCATTACCGGACTCAACCAGAATATCCCGGTTATAGTCCATAATAATATTGTACAGATAAACCCATCCCATCTCTGCCGATGTGGCATTGACAGCATCGGCCAGGACTTCAATTTTTGGTGTTTCCCGGCCTTTGATAGCTTTGGCAAAGCCATCAGGAATAATCATGACAAGATCACTTTTGCCCGATAGGAGAAGAGACTCATCCTGATCATCATTCAGTGGAGTAGCAGTGATGCGAAAGAAGGAAGAGCCGGTGAGCCGCGAAATCAGCTCTCTGGACTCCGGGGAATGATCATTATCCCTGACACCAAGATCAACACTCTTGATTTCAAAGGTGACAGCCGGAACAAGCACAAGCATCTGAATTACCGGGACCAAAAGGATGGCACGAACAAGGAATTTATTCCTTAATATTTGTCTGAATTCTTTTTGTATCAGAAATAATACCTTTCTCATAACACTCTTTCCTAAAGTCGTTCTTTAAACCTCTTTGCACTCAACACGATAAAAAATACTGTCATGGCTGCCATAATCAGCGTCTCCTTCCAGACATATGCCAGCCCAACACCTTTGACCATGACACTCCTTATGATTGTTACAAACCAGCGTGGAGGCATTATCATACTTACATAATCATATATTTTGGGCATGTTCTCTATGGGGTAGATAAAGCCTGACAGGAGCAGGCTCGGGAGCATGAGTCCGATGAATGAGATGAAGATCGCGCTCTGCATGTCTTTTGCAACAGTTGAGATCAGTATCCCCAGCGACAGAGCCATGAGAATATAAAGCATACACTCTCCGAACAAAAGAGCAATGCTTCCTGCCACAGGCATCCTGAAGACAGACCATGCCATCAGCAGAATCACAGTTACATTCACTATTGACAGGAAAAAGTAGGGGGCTACTTTCCCAATGATAATCTGCCATGGTTTAAGAGGCGAGACGAGTAATACTTCCATGGTGCCGAACTCTTTCTCCCGGGTGATGGTAACCGAAGTCATCAGTGCACATATAAGTATAAGAATGAGAGTGATAACACCTGGAACAAACATAAACTGGCTCTCAAGGCGGGGGTTAAAGAACATTCGCACCTCTGTGGTTATAAGCCCGCTGGTGCCCGATTGTCCTTTGGCCAGCGAGGCTGAGAAGGAGCTTATTATAGACCTGGTATAGTTTGTAACCAGGTTTGCCACATTGGGTTCTGAACCGTCAGCAATTATTGATACCATGGCAGAACCCTGGTGTATCATTTTTGCCGAGAAATTATCTTCAAAGACAATCACCTCTTTTGTCTTTCCCTTTTTCAGGATTGCGTCAATGTCGTTATAGCTGTCAAGGTTTGCCGTTATCCTGAAAAAATCTGATGAGGCAAGTTTGTCGGTGAGGCTTCGTGTTACCTCATCTTTTGATAAATCGAGTATAGCAATGCCCGCATTATGTATATCTGTTCTTACAACAAAGCCAAAGATAAGTATCTGTGCCACCGGTAACCCGAACATAATAATGAGGGTACGATAGTCCCTGAGAATATGCAGGAACTCCTTTTTTACAAATGCCATGAACCGTTTCATGCTTTATTGTTTTGTGGGCGGGTTATCTTTAAGAAGAGCTCCTCCATGTTGGATACTCCATATATCTCTTTAAGACGCGTGGGTGTGTCCAATGCCTCAATGCGCCCTTCGTTCATTATGGTGACCCTGTTGCAATACTCGGCTTCATCCATATAATGAGTGGTTACAAAGACAGTGATGCCATTTCTTGCAGTCTCATAGATCATCTCCCAGAACTGCCGGCGTGTGATGGGGTCCACACCACTTGTCGGTTCATCAAGAAAGACAATCTCCGGACCGTGGAAGACAGCAATGGAGAAAGCAAGCTTTTGCTTTAGTCCAAGAGGCATATCATGGATAAGTGTGTTACGGTAAGACTCAAAATCGAGTTTCCTGATAAGGAGGTCCATACGAGGGAAGATCTCCTTACGGGTCATGCCATAAATACCGCCGTAAAACTCAATATTTTCTGACACGGTCAGATCCTCGTAAAGAGAGAATCGCTGCGACATATATCCGATCTTTTTCTTTATCTCTTCCGGTGAACGGAATGCATCTGTCCCGGCAACAATGACCTTGCCTGAGGTTGGGCGGGATAGTCCGCATAATATCTTGATTGCCGTTGTCTTGCCGGCTCCGTTAGCCCCAAGAAACCCGAAGATCTCACCACGGTAAACATCAAAGGTAAGGTGATCATTGGCAACAAAACTGCCAAAACGTTTCACCATGTCCTGTACCTCTATGACTTTATCTTTCATCATTTTTGTGTCAGTTCAAGGAAGGTGTCTTCAACACCGGGAATGATCCCGTTAATTTTTGCATCAGTAAACCCCTTTTCTGCAAGAGACCTTTCAACCTCGTCAATGGTCTTACCGGGAGCAATGGTAACATGAATATTTTCCCCGAAGGTAAATGCGCTGTTAACTGCCGGCATTGAACGCAAGGCCAGAAGAAGAGAGTAAATATCCGGGCTGCTTACGGCAAAGAGCTTTTGTGTGAATTTCTTCCTGACATTATCGGGAGTATCAATGCCAAGTGTTTTCCCGTTCCGGATCAGTGCAATCCTGTCACATCGCATCGCTTCATCCATGTATGGAGTTGAAACCACGATGGTAATCCCCTCGTCGCGCAGCTTATATAACATCTCCCAGAACTCAGCTCTTGAGACGGCATCCACACCTGTAGACGGCTCATCAAGGACAAGCAACGAAGGCTTGTGAATGAGGGCGCAGGATAACGCAAGCTTTTGTTTCATTCCTCCCGACAATGCACCTGCCCGTCTCTTTCGGAAAGGTTCTATCTGGCTGTATATGGCTTCAATAAGATAATAATTCTCCTTAATGGTCGTCCCGAAAATTGTGGCATAAAAGTTCAGATTCTCCTCAACGGTAAGATCCTGGTAGAGGCTGAAACGTCCGGGCATATAACCGATCTCACTGCGCAGGCTACGGAATTCTTTTATTGTATCTCGACCCATAACGGTCATCGAGCCTTTATCAGGTACCAGCAGGGTGGTGATGATACGAAAGAGAGTAGTCTTACCACTGCCATCGGGTCCGATGAAACCAAAGAGCTCGTGCTCACCTATCTTAAAGGAAATATCATCCAGCGCTACTGTGCTGCCGAACCGGTGAGTGATATGCGATGCCTCAACAGCTGTGTTCATATCTTACAGTTTAAAGATTGCCTCACCAGGCATGCCTGATTTAATACTTCCGTCGTTAGGGACATCAATGGTAACGGCATATACGAGAGCAACCCTCTCTTCCTTTGTCTGTATGATCTTAGGAGTGAATTCAGCCTTATCAGCAATATGGCTGATGGTCCCAGGGAAACTCTTGTAGCCTTTTACACCATCGTCAATACGGACGGTACATGCTGCTCCATTCTTAACATTGGCAAGCTGTGCACCACTGACCCACACTTTCAGCTTCATAATCCTCATATCCGACATTTTTACCAGCGGTTTTCCTGGTGCGGTCAGCTCATGGCACATTACATATTTTTCAATGATGGTACCATCAAACGGAGCTTTCACAGTGCTTCTGCTGATCTGTTCATCAAGAATTGCTGCTTTGGCATTTACCGATTCAATCTCAGCCGCGACAGTGTTCTTTTGCGTATTGTTGGTTGCCACCTGCAGCTTCAGCACATCCATCTGACCTGTGAGGTCATCGAGCTGTTTCTGGGTGGCTGCATTATCGGCAAGCATTCGCTTTGTGCGGTCTATATTTATCTGCAGGTTGTCCATCTGCTGCTTCAGCACGGCATTCTGTGAAGAGATAGTGGCCAGCCGTGACTGAGCCGAGGCAATTGCTGCCTTCATTTCAGCGCGCTGAAGCTGCAGCATCACTGTATCGGTGACAGAGATAATTGATCCGGTAGTAACCGTCATGCCCTCTTCAACAGGCATCAGGATAAGACGACCGGATGACTCTGATGAAATGATGACTTCATCGGATTCAAAGTTGCCCCAGGCATCAGCCTCACTCTTATTGCGTCCGCAACCGGCAATAACAGAAATAATCAATAATGGGATGAGATACTTTTTCATGATATAATTTTTATTCTATTTCCTGACCTGTAATATTCATATACTCTATCCTTGTACGGATGAGATTTATGCGATGCAACTCCGCATTAAGTCTTACCTGCTTCTCGGCATTAAGCTCAGTGAGATAATCTGTGGCAGTGATTGTACCATTTTCAAACTGTGAAGCTGCCGAAGCAGAAACCGAGGTTCGGATCTCAATAAGTTTGCTATCAGTAGCTTCTGCAAGAATAAGCGATTCAATTTCTGCTCTCTTGATCCTCAGCACCCGCTGTAAACCCTCTTCTGTGGCAGCGCGTTTTGTGTCAGTGATCTGCTGCTGGAGCGTCAGCGACTGCCTGTCGTTGCTGCTTTTATGCCAGTCGAAGATGTTCCACCTGAGGCCCACTCCAAAAGAATAATAACTGCCGGCATCAGCCGATAACATATTATTTCCCTGCGGACGGCCATAACCTACGGTTGCTGTACTGAAGATACGCGGCATACGCTGGGCCTTCAGAAGGTTTTTATTTGCCTCAAACTGACTCTTGCGAAGATCAAAGAGTTTCATGTCGGGATTGTCAATGGGATTATCATAGTTTATGACAGGCTGAGGTAGCTGGAGTGTTGCATTATTTATACCATCGTCTCCTGTCAGCGACGCAAGGGCATAAATAAGCGCCTCCCGCCTGAGTTTAAGATCTGAAAGAGACTGCTCAGTCTTAAGTTTCTCAGCTACCAGCACATCAAGGTTAGTCTTCAGCATAACCCCGTTGGTAACTGCTGAGTTTGCTGCATTGATACGGGCATCAAGCTCAGAAAGAAGCACCGCGGCTATCTCCGCCTGCTTGTCAGTAAGGAGAACTGAAAAATAGTAATTGTTTACCTGTTCCCTGAGCTTGTAGACGTCAGCCTCATTCTGTTGAAGATTTAGATCAAGTACCGTCTGTTCAACTTCACGCGCGCTGCGTGTGACCCCGCCGTCCCAGATAAGCTGACTGACATCAATAGTTCCGCGATATGTATCGTGAGGTATCTCCGGGATTGAGACATTAGGATTAATGGTAGATAGAAACCCCATTATATTACTCAGATCAACAACATCGGAATTATACATATAACTGCCACTAAGATCAACTGAGGGGAGATAATTGGAACTAATGTTCTTATCCTTCAGATGGCTTATCTGGCTGAGAAGATCTTTTTCAGATGCCTGAGGCGCATTAACAGCTACCGAATCGTAACATTGCCTCAGTGTTACCACCTTCTGACCGTTTATTGGCAAAAATGCAACCGCCATCAACGATAAAGTAATGATTAACCTGTTCATTTCTGTTCCCTGTATTTTAATGAGTTCATAACAAAGTTTGCAGCATAAGTCTTCCGGTCATCCATAAATTTGTTGAAGTCGCCTCCACCTGTTTTGGCAAGGACCATCTTTATTACTTCCTGTGCAGCAAAGGGAAAGACAGTGAGAGAAACTATTGTGATCATCAGCTGAGGCCAGTCTTCCGGTTTAATGTTATACTCAGCCGACTCTTTACGGCTCTCTCTCAAAAGATTTTCCTTAAGAACTGAATAGTTTACATTTGAAAATCTCTTTGCAAGCGCCTCAGGATTGTGGGCAATTTCACTCAGTATAAAGTTTGGCAACCTGGGATTTTTCTCAAAGAAGCTAATATGTTCCCTGTAGTACTCCCTTATTTTTTCTTCAAAAGGTTTATCTGTCATGAAGATCCCAATGATCTTTGAGAACATGTCGCCCAGCCGTTTGTCAAAGACTGCATCAAAGAGGTGGTCTTTTGAACGGAAGTAGTAATGGAGGAGGGCTTTGTTTATACCTGCACGATCGGCTATCTCCTGCATTCGTGCAGCAGCAAAACCTTTCTCTTCGAATACTGCCAGTGCAGCTTCAAAGATCTTCTCCTCGGTCTGTTTTTCTGATTCGTTTTTAACCATTTTGTTTAACCAATAAGATTAACTATTGAGTTTAACCAACTGGTCAAAAGTACAACAAAAAAATTAAACTGCAAGAAAATGAGCAGAAAAATTTAAATGACGATAAAAAGTAATAAAGAGAATATGCGGGGAATCTTTGAATTGACCCACTGACTGATTCAGTTCACTGCCAGTGGATTTCGCAGCAATTGTTCCTGTTTAATGATTTTTTCAACAACAGCCACTATATCTTTTTTATGGTGTTTTGCAGATTTGATAGGGCAGAAGCGATTATATACAATTGTTTTTATTATACCGTTTTCCAGTTCACCATCAAATTCTCTCAGAGCAAGCTTAACTGACCCCGGGTTTTTCTCATCACTGGTCTCCACAAGGATCAGGTCTCCTTTCTTTAAATACTGTAATTTGTCCTCAACGGGCTTTGCAATTACTAGATCGTTTCTGCATAGTCCCCTGGCTTTCATTGAATTACCTTTGAGTCTTCCCACCATTGATTCTTTAGCTTTTAGAACAAGGTGCCAGTCGGGGGAGAAGATAAATTTCCCGGGTTGAATTTTTTTCTCCAGGTCCACAGCATCATCTATGCCACCCGGAATTTTTTCGGGAGCTATTCCTTTATTAATAGTCAGAAGAAGGTAAATAAGCACTATTGATAAAATAACAACAATTTCCATAGCAATTATTCTATAAGTTATTACTTGCTTTACTGTACTATCTCTTCCTCAATATCACCCTCCTGTAAAAATTACATGTTTTTCTACTGTTCTTACCGTAACAATTTATGAAAAAATCTTCGGAAAAGCAGCTGAAAAAAACGACAAAAATGGAGGAATTAAAAAAAAGAGGTTTCTGGCTCCGGGTTCCGGGTGGCATTCCTTTATGTTTCCCGGTGTTGTCATCTTTTCAAAAAAAAGAGGAAGACCAGCAGCCTTCCTCTTCTATAATTAAATGATAAAACTCTTTCTTAGTTGTAAGCCGGAGCTTTTTCTTCAATAACTTTTTCAGATGATTCGTGGTTCTGATCTGAATCTTTCTGATTATTCTGGTTATTTGCTGATTCGTCAGTAATTCTCATTCCGTAGAATGATCTGTAGACAAATACAAGAGCAATTGCCAGAAGGATACCACCAATAATTGCGGTATAATCGAATGTTCCTGCAGCCTGTGCAGTCATCTTCATTTTGATGGCGATCTCAACTGCAAGCAGTCCGAAGAGAGAAGAGAACTTGATGATCGGGTTAAGAGCCACTGATGTGGTATCCTTGAACGGGTCACCTACTGTGTCACCTACTACTGTTGCAGCGTGCAACTGGGTATTTTTCTCTCTCATGTCAACTTCAACATATTTCTTGGCATTGTCCCATGCGCCGCCGGCGTTAGCCATGTAGATAGCCTGGAACAGGCCGAACACTGCTATAGAGATAAGGTAAGAAACAAAGAAGTTAGGATCAATAAATGCAAATGCAAGTGTTATTGCCATGAGCACTGCGAAGATGTTCCACATACCCTTCTGTGCATATTGGGTACAGATTTTTACAACTGTCTTTGAGTCTTCTATATCTGCTTCTCTCTTGTTGAGGTTGATATTCTTTTTAATGAATTCAACGGCACGGTATGCACCTGCAGATACAGCCTGTATTGATGCGCCTGAGAACCAGTAAACCACTGCACCACCGCAGACAAATCCGATAATAACCGGAGCCTGTGTGAGCTCAAGGGCAAGAAGTCCAAGCTTGTTAAGAAGAAGTATGATTGAGAAGATCATTGTTGTTGCACCGATAACTGCCGTACCGATAAGTACCGGTTTGGCAGTTGCCTTGAAGGTATTGCCTGCTGAGTCGTTTTCTTCGAGATAAAGTTTGCCCTGTTCAAAGTCGGGAGTAAAACCGAAGTCTTTCTCAATTTCTTCTTTGATGCCAGGGATGCTTTCTGTCTGAGCAAGTTCAAATACAGACTGAGCGTTGTCGGTAACAGGACCATAGCTGTCAACGGCAATGGTTACAGGACCCATACAGAGGAAGCCAAAGGCAACAAGGCCAAATGCAAATATTGAAGGATAACCAATGATATCTCCAAGACCCATGGTGCTTACAAGGTATGCACCTGTCATAAGGGCAGCGATGAGGATACCTTTCCAGAATGCACTGAAGTTACCGGCAACTATACCTGACAGGATAGTGAGTGATGCTCCTCCTTCTTTGGAAGCATTAACAACTTCGTGAACATGTTTACTCTGAGAGCTGGTAAATATTTTTGTAAACTCAGGTATCAAAACAGCAGCAAGAGTACCGCAGCTGATGATCATGGCAAGTTTCCACCAGATTGTCGGATAAGCAACACCGTCAATATTGAGTGTACCGATAAGCATATAGCTCATGAAGAAGGTTGTGGCAATTGACATTATACTGGCAATCCATATAAGACGTGTAAGGGGCTCTTCAAAGTTGAAATTCCTGACGTTTGCATATTTCCTTTTGCTTATAGCCTGGTTAATGCTGAATGATACAGCTGACATGAAGTCCATGAGGAAACGCATTGCAAATATCCATACTATGAGAGAGGCCTGTATCATAGGCTCTTTTACAGCAAGAGTGATGAAAGAGATAAGTGCCACACCGGTTACACCGTATGTTTCAAATCCGTCAGCTGTCGGGCCAACGCTGTCACCAGCATTGTCACCGGTACAGTCAGCAATAACACCAGGGTTACGTGGGTCATCTTCCTTAATTTTGAAAACTATCTTCATCAGGTCAGAACCGATATCGGCAATCTTTGTGAAGATACCGCCGGCGATTCTGAGTGCACTTGCACCAAGTGATTCACCGATTGCAAAACCCATGAAGCAGTATCCAACTATTTCACGAGGCACAAAGAGAAGGATGGTGATCATCATCACAAGCTCAAGGCTGATGAGGAACAGTCCAATACTCATGCCAGCCCTAAGGGGAATAGAAACCACATCCCATGGTTTGCCTTTGAGCGATGCAAAAGCAGTGCGTGCATTTGCAAAGGTGTTAACCCTTATGCCATACCATGCAACACTGTATGATCCTGCCATACCAATGACAGAAAACATAAGAACCAGGAACACTACTGAAATTGATGAGCCTACCAGTGCAAAATAATAGTATGCCATTGCGGTACCAATGATTGCAAAGAGGATCAATAAAAATTTACCCTGCTGAATAAGGTAGGTTTTGCAGGTCTCATAAATGGTTGCCGCAACATTAAGCATTGACTTGTGTGCAGGCAGTTTTTTGATTGACCTGAATAAGGTTATACTGACAGACAAAGTGAAGAGTATCACTATTGAACCGTAGAATAAAAGATGCCAGGCGTCAAGTCCAAATCTGGCAAAAAATCCCTGGTGAAGATCCGGCACTGCCAGATCGGCATCAGAGGCTAAGGCGGGGACCACACTGATCAGTAACAACCCCAGCACTGTGCATAAACGCTTTAAAGATTTCATATTGATTTAGTTATTAATAATTAATGTGAACTTCGGTTTGAAAAGCACAATTTATCCCCGTCCCGGGTCGTTTTCAGAAACCGGGTTGCTCATTTGTTCATCAGAAAATAAAAAGAAAGTCAAATGAAGAAAGCAGGGTAAACCTGAAGAAATCAGGTCTGGAACCTGCAGTAGAAAGTTATATCATGAAGAGAACGACAGGAGTTGTTCTCCGAAAAATGCATTATGAGACTGCAACATTCATTTTTAAATACTGCAATACAGGAATAACTAATAGCCTGTGTTTTGACATCCCATCTTAAACTGATTAAATCAACCCAGAGAATGGAATAAATATTTCCGCTGGCACCTTCCTCTACTAGTCCTGGAACAGCAGAAGATAAAGAATTGAACGATTCGGAAACTGACGGAGAGAGAGCTCCTTCACTGCCAACGGCGGGTAAGGAAAAGGCAGCTCCGGGAAGGAGCGCCAATAATACAATCAATATCAAAATTTTCAAAACCTTCAATTCAATCATCTCCAAAAAAACATACTCTCCACAATAGACAAATATATATGAATTTTAAAATCTGTTTTATGCAGCATGGCATTTTTTTGACGAAAAATCAATTTAGAATGGTTTTAAATAAACCCTGAGCTAAGACGTTGAATATGTTATAAATAAAAACCGGCAGTTGTCGCTGCCGGTTTTGCTTGTACTTTGGATAACCTGATTTTCGACCTTTTTGTCGCTATAAAATCATAATATTCTTATTCGTTTTTATTCAATGCTTGTCTTCCCGAGTAGTCTTTTTCCGATTTTACAGCAGGCCCACGGATAATATATCATTAATGTAACCACTGATAAGAGTATCTGTCCCCAGGCAAAGAGAAAATCGTTAAAGTTGTCTGCATCATAATCAAATCTCCTCACTGTCTCACCTGATACAGCTGTTGTTCTGAGTGCAAAATATTTGTAAAGCCTGAACATTGCAAGAGGACCATAAAGCCCCAGTGTTATCAGAATGAGGAAAAACTCAAGCGCTATTTTGCCTGTTGAGGGCCAGAACTTAGTTTCCCAGCTTATCTGGTAACCTTTATATCCGACATTAACCATCCATTTATAAAAGAGGTAAAAGAAAGGAATGGAGAGTATTAATATAATAATGTATAGCATCAGTGTCAGGGAAGTTATTAGAACCGGCATCCTGAATATCACTATTCCGAGCACAACCATCAGAATTATCATCGGAATAACGAGGCTTAACAGCATTATCACAAACAGGTCAGAGCCTTTACCCCGGAAATTCAGCTTTTCTGATTCATAGGATGAGTTGTCTGCAAAAAATTTTGTGATATCCCGCACAAACCATGCATAGTATATCCCAAGAGTAATTATTGTAAGGAAGAGCCCAAGAAAATATACCCCGGCAAACCTCCCGAAACTGCCATGGAAGGTCAAGTTTTTTCCCCTGTATGCGATACCCT
>Ga0116170_10001405_pt1 | contig 24347 bp, 20 predicted proteins | sample AD_JPNHW1_MetaG_FD_89797 | JGI IMG/M metagenome (GOLD analysis project Ga0116170, IMG submission 89797) | Active sludge microbial communities of municipal wastewater-treating anaerobic digesters from Japan - AD_JPNHW1_MetaG | ecosystem: Engineered > Bioreactor > Anaerobic > Digestate | place... | reverse complement strand
TGAAGAAAAAGTACCTGATAGTCGGGAGGGATGTTCATCAGCTTTACAAGAAGTTCTTCTGTTTCATTCATTATGTCCATATACAGTGCGGACCTGTGACTCATCTCCATTACGGACATTCCTGAATCACGGTATTCAAGCATTTCATCAGCAGCTTTTTTTAGTACAATCTCGGGCAGGACCGCGGGCCCGGCTGAAAAATTATATACTCTTGCCATATGGATATTCCTCGAAGTTTTTTTACAGCAAAATGGATTTATGGTGCATGTCAAGTTTAAATTGAATATATGATTTTCACGTTCCGGCATAGCGTATTAATACTGTGTGTCTATACTTCTTCAGATTATTATACTTTTTAAAACTCATGCTGTAATAGATACGTATTTTAAAGCTTATGTTAAACATGCGGGGCAGTCCTGAAATTTTTTTAATTGCGGTATAGATAATAGGTGCTGAGTAATTTTTGTTAAGAATAATACCCGATCAGCATTGCAGGAATTTTAAGTATGCACCATAAAAAGAGCAGGGAGTTCAAATGGAACTCCCTGCTCTTTTTAATGTTTTGGACTGAAAAAATTTTGGTGAATCAGGTTTAGTACATATTTTTAATTACATCTTTAAAGTTGGCTGCGATCACTTTTCTTTTGATTTTCATTGTCGGAGTAATCTCACCTCTTTCAATTGAAAACGGTTCGGCAAGAAGAGTAAACTTCTGTATCTGCTCAAAATGAGCTATACCTTTTGATTTCTCTTCAATCCTTCCTTTATAGAATTCTATTATGGCCGGATTTTCTATAAGATCCTCATTAGAATTAAAAGATATTCCTTTACCTTTTGCATAATCCTTAAGTGCATCAAATGAAGGAACTATAAGAGCTGTAAGATATTTCTGTTTGTCCCCGATAATTACTACCTGCTCAACATAAAAATCCTGCCCGATTTTTGATTCAATTCCCTGTGGAGCAACATTTTTACCATTGGCGGTGACAATTATATCTTTTTTTCTGTCTGTAATTTTAAGGAAGCCATCCTCGTCGATGATACCGATATCACCTGTCATGAAATATCCGTCTTTGGTCATTACCTCTTTTGTCGCGGCAGGGTTTCCAAAATAACCTTTCATTACGTTGTCACCCTTGATCAGGATTTCTCCATCCTCGGCGATTTTGATTTGATTGCCTGCTATAGGTTTGCCCACAGTACCGAATTTAAAAGCTGAAGGAATATTAAAGGAACCGCATGGTGCTGTTTCGGTAAGGCCATATCCCTGTGCGATAAAGATATTTGCCGCAAAGAAGAATTCTTCTATCTCTTTACCAAGAGGAGCTCCGCCGGCAGAAAAGAAATTCAGTCTTCCTCCAAGCAGATTTCTTATGTTTGAAAGAACCAGTTTAAAAGCTATTGAATGTTTGATTTTAAGTATAGGCGAGATGCTCTTTCCTTCTATCTCTGCGTATCTGTATTTCTTTCCGGTTTCGATACCCCATGCAAAAATCTTTTTCTTTAATGGTGAAGCTTTTTCAATATTTGCGTATATAGCCGTGTACATTTTTTCATAAAGCCGTGGAACACCAACCATGTATGTAGGACGTACTTCCTGAAAATACTCTACAATTTTATTTGTGTCTGTACAGAAATATTCCGTTCCTCCTTTTGAATGCACCCAGTAGAGTGAACATTTACCGTAAACATGGCTTAACGGAAGGAATACAAGTTCGATGTCATTCTCTCCCATAGGGAATCCATTGTTTAACGCATCCATCTCAATAAAGAAGCTTTTATGAGCAAGCATTGCACCTTTCGGATCGCCTGTAGTTCCGGATGTGTATATGATGGTTGAGATGTCGTCAGGGGTTCCTGATTTGAGGCGTTTTTTCAGTACATCGCCTTTTTTCGATTTTTTCCCGATTTCATAAAGATCGTCGAGATACATTACATTTTTATTTTTATCAATTTTTACTGATTTATCGTAAACGATTACAGTTTTAAGGGTCTTATTCCCTTTGAAAAAGCTCATTACGTTGTCATACTGAGATTTACCTTCAACAAATATTATTTTAATTTTTGCGTTGTTAACAATAAACTCAGCCTGCTCTGCTGTATTTGTTGCATATATTGCAACAGTAGAGCCCTTAACACTCATTATCGCGTAATCACATATAGTCCACTCAGGTTTGTTGCCTGAATAAATCGCTACAAGTTCTTTCTCTCCAACCCCAAGTTCAAGAAGTCCCTTTGCAGCATTATCGATGCGGTTACCAAATTCTTTCCATGAGATACCAATCCATTCGTTCCCCTCTTTATAGAACAGAGCATTCTTTTTGTCTGAATACTTAGAGACTTGCTCATGGATCATTAAAGCTAAATTCTTTACTTCCATTTCCTTCTCCTAATATATATATTATAGCAAACTTATAATGTGCTCCATTATTGTAATAAAATTTAATTTAAACGGGAGGTATAAAAAATTTTCTGCTATCAATGAACTGGATGATATTTACGGAAACCTTCAGCAGGCACCTTAAACTGCAGAGTGTTGAAATAAAATATAGAAACAAGTAATCTCTGCTTTCATACTCATGATTTTCATTTTATAAGATTCTTCAGTGTGCTGTCATTCCACATCCGTTTTAATACTTGCTGAAAAAGCAAGATTCGTGCCAATCAGCATATTTGAGTCTGTTTTATATACTTTAATTAAATTTAGCATTTACTCCCGTAAAACTTAGTTTAATTGGGACTAAATGGAAACTTTTTGTCAAGAATGATACGATCATTTTTTCGATAAGTTTCAGAAAGCTCTATTAATGAATGTTAATTCAGATGAAGCTCTATTCTGTTCTAATACTGTATAGTATAGGATGGAAAAGCCTGGTATCTCTCTCCAGCACTCTCTGCATAACAGACTGCATTTTCTTCTTGAAAATAATATTTATTTATAGGCTATGGTCTACATTAAATTAACTATTAAAGACCGTGGTGAACAATGTTTTCCGATGCACCAGTACGCGGCGGAAATATAATTTACAGCCGGCTTGTTATCAGTTATATATTGAACTATATGTAATATAAATGAGGTTATTTGAAAAATGGCAAAAATCAGAACTTTCAGGGGAATCAGGCCGGTAAAAGATCTTGCTCACAAAATTGCGGAGCTTCCTTATGATGTTGTTTCACTTCCCGAGGTTATTGCAATAGCAGGGAACAATCCGTATAACTTCTATCATGTGACAAGGTCAGAGATGGATCTTGCACCGGGAACAGACCCATATTCCCCTGAAGTATATAAAAAAGCGAAAGAGACTTTCGACATGTTTCAAAGCAAAGGATACATGCTGATAGACCGGGAGCCGATATTCTACCTCTATTCGCAGGTGATGGACGGAAGAACGCAGACCGGTATTGTGGCATGCGCAGATGTGGATGATTATCTTAATGAAATTATTAAGAAGCACGAGCTTACCAGAGAGGAGAAGGAGCTTGATAGAACCAGGCATATTGATATTACCAAAGCGAACACCGGCCCTGTTTTTTTAATTTACAGGGACAGTGATGAAAAGAGAAAACTTGTGGAGAAAGCTATGGCCGCAGTTCCCGTTTATGATTTTACTGCGGTTGACGGAATAAGGCATATCGTAAGACTTATAGATAACAAGGCTCTCATCGCCGAGCTTCAGAAATCTTTTGTCAGTGATGAACTCTATATTGCGGACGGCCACCACAGGGCGGCATCAGCAGTGAGAGTAGCAAAAATGCGCAGGGAAAAAAATCCGGGATACACTGGAGAAGAGGAGTTCAACGGATTCCTCTCTGTAATTTTCCCGCATACGCAGCTGAAAATTCTTGCATATAACAGGGTGGTTAAAGATCTCAACGGCATGTCCAGAGATGAGTTCATCAAAAAACTCGGGGAAGAGTTTACTGTTGAGAAAAGTGATAGAAAAGTTCCGGTGAAGGTTAATACATTTTCCATGTATACGGGAAAAGAGTGGTACTCCATAACACCGAAATTTGATATTTCTAAAGATCCGATTGAATCACTTGATGTTACAATTATACAGAAAAAAGTTCTCGCCCCGCTTCTCGGAATTAATGATCCGCGAAAAGATAAGCGTATAGATTTTGTGGGCGGAATAAGAGGTACGGCAGAACTCGAGAAGATTGTTGATTCGGGAGATTTCGCTATAGCATTCTCAATGTATCCGACAGAGATTGAACAGCTTATGGATGTTTCGGATGCGGGATTGATAATGCCTCCGAAATCCACATGGTTTGAGCCCAAGCTGAGAGACGGCCTGCTGGTGCACGAACTGGAGTAATCTTCAGAAAGTATAGACTTCTATTTTATTGTCACCTTTTTCGCAGGCTGTAGTTGTTGCAAATTCAGACCTCCTGATGAATGATTCAAGTATCAGGTCATTCATCTGGTGGTCATCGGGTTTGCCGTCCTTCTCAACATCTGCAGGGTCAAGTTCGGAAATTCCTATTGAAACGCACGGGCTAATATAATCATCTTTGTATCTGAATTTCTTGCTCTGCAGGTTTTTTATGATTCTCTCGGCCACTTTTTCGGCATCCTCATTCCTTGCGTGAGGGAGGAATATAACAAAACGGGATACTTCAAATCTGCCGATTTTATCGTAAGGCCTTATAGATTTTTTTAACCTTGAAGCGAATTCACCAAGAAATGCGTCGAAGACTCTTGTCCCGAATTCGTTAAGGAGATCGTAATAATTATGAAGATTGATCATTATCGAGCATGTAAAATCCCCTCGTCTTGAGGCTCTTCCCATTTCGTTAAGTATTTCATCAAGGAGCGCCCTCCTGTTAAGTACTGAAGTCACAGGATCTTCTTTTGCAAATTTGATCAGTTTTTTCTTTGTTTTGAGCAGAGCAGTGTTCAGGTCTATATGTTTTTTAATTACATGAAATTTCAGTTTAAGTTCATCTTTTGTAAATGGTATAGCGATATAATCATCAGCACCGGACTCTATGCCTTCTGTAAGATCATTAGCGGTATCCTTAGTACCAATAAGAAGAATAAAAGGGTGTGATTTCATATTCTTTATTTTTTTAATTACCGAGCATATCTCGTCATTCATACCGTCAATCCAGTTTATCATGACCAGGTTCGGCATGCCGGTATTCAGCACCTCTATGAGTGGCTGATTATGAAGTTCTGTGATCTCCAGATTAAAATCTGACGCAATTTCTTCCAGAGGTTTAAGAATTGTTTTTGTATGATTTGCCAGAGTAACTTTCATATAAACCGCCTGATTATATTATTATTCATGATTAATGCAATTTTTAATATTTGTCAACAAATTTACGCTTATTCAATTTCTATAGAGTAAGGCTGAATGTAGAGAGCATCCTCTTCGAGCATCCGGTATTTTTCTATATTCTGAATTACAAATTTCATCTGTTTAAGGATGGCGAATGTTCCGGTTTCACTGAAAATGCCTTTTAAGATAGAGCCATTCTCAGGAAGATTTATTATTCTAAAATCCGAGTCAACTTCTCCATTGATTTTCGCGTATTCAATTGCTGCAATTATTCCGCCGGTTTCATTTATCAGTTTATTACCTTTCGCAGCTGCACCAGTGTGAATTTTGCCTTCAGCTATATCCGCAATTTCCTGTGCTGTAATGCTTCTCCCTTCCATAACTTTTCCGGTAAACCTGTCGTAGATAAAATTTATGTCTCGCTGGAACAGGTCTTTTTCTTTTTGTGTGAGGCTCCGTGATTCGGAAAAGATATCTGCAAATTCACTCATCTTTATAGTTTCAGTAGTTATGCCGAGTTTGGAATAAAGTTCTTCCGCGGAAACTTTTCCTGCTACAACTCCAATCGATCCGGTGATTGTTCCTTTGTCTGCGAAAATTGTATCCCCGGTACATGCGATATAGTATCCTCCGGAAGCAGCGGTGTTTCCGAATGAAAAAACTACCGGTTTAGGATTTTTCTTTTTGGCGGAGTAGAGTGCGTTCCACATAAAATCCGAAGCTGCAGCAGACCCTCCGCCCGAATCTATCCTGATGACAACTGCTTTTATTGAAGGATCACGGAACGCGGTGTCAATAGAATCTTTGTAATCATAATCACCAGTTGATTCAGACATGGCCGAGCCGCCTCCTTTACCTGAAACAATTGATCCTGTTACATTTATTACAGCGATAGCGGGAACAGTTCCCCATATGGAAATAGACTCTTCCTCCCCGATGTAATCGGTGAATGAAATTGTTCCGGCTCCCTGCAGCGAATCTATGACTTCATTGCTGTACATGATTTCATCAATGAAACCTTTCTCTTTAGCTTCGGAAGGAGTATAGAATCCTTTTGCAAAAAGTTCTTCAATGGCGGGACGGGTCAATTTTCTTTCGTCAATTATACCGGAGATGAACTGTTCATTAAGGTCAGAGAGTATTGCCGTTAAATTTTCACGGGCTTCTTCAGACATGTTTTTTCTTGTAAACGTTTCACTGAATGATTTGTATCTCCCTTTGCTGATAGATTCAAATTTAACTCCGGCTTTGTCGAGCAGTCCTTTAATGAAGTATGCTTTAGCTGTAAGCCCTGTTATTTTAAAAGTGCTGTTTGGCGTAAAAAATATTTTATCAGATGCAGCCGCGAGATAGTATTCCTTGTTTCCTGAATAGTTAAGCACGGCATAAACTTTTTTTCCGCCGGACCGGAATCTGTGCAGTAAATCTCTTATCTCCTGAACCTGCGCCATACCGAATCCTGCGTTGTCTATCTCAATGATCAGGCCTTTTATGGTCGGATCATCTCCGGCTTTTTCTATTCCTCTGACCAGATCCTGAAATGTGAATTCTCTTTTTGAGAACAGCCCTGATTCCTCTCTCTCTGATGTATAATTATCACTGATCTTCAGAGTTATAAAATTTTCAGAAGCAGCTATCTGCATAGCTTCTTTTTTCTTTTTAAAATTGAACGCTATACCTGCGCTTTTAAAATCCGCAGTTTCAGAACCCTTCGATCCGTAAGCATCAAGAGTAATCCCGGTTCCGCTGCCGCTTCTTACGAAAAACGGGAGAGTCAGTCCTGCGGTGAAGCTTTTGTCTGATCCGTATTTTAAAATAAGAGATATATCCTTATATCCTTTCAGTTCGCCTGAATAGTAAAATTCAGCGTCATTGAAACCGGCATTTTCTTTTATAACGCAGTCTGCTGATAGAGTTAAATACTCCTTCCACGGGCGCAGGGATATTGAATAGATATCACTACGGTTGATTTTATCTCCCCCTATACTGCCGTTAATGTCTTTAAACACTGCACCGAAAGACAGGAATGAAACCGGCCTGAAGAGCAGCCCGGCGTTCCATCCGCTGTAGTCATTGAAGTAGTCGTCATCGCCGCTGCTGAATGAGTACCCGGCACCGAAACCGAATGTATTTTCAAAGAAGAAACCTCTGTTAATACTGTAGAGGCTGACTCCTGAATCGAGTATTGAATTTCCGTTTGTATCGGGAATTGTATTGTAGTTTGAAAATATCAGGTCAAATCCGAAAATATTTACAGATACAAAATGGTTGCCGTCATTCTCGCCGTTATACGATACATATCTGTAAGCAAGGTCATCAGCGCCGGAAAGGTCGCTGAATACTGGATTGATCATTGAGGAAAATGATCCCTCGGAGTAACCTGCAGAAAGCGCTGAAGGAGGAAGGGGAAACGGGTTTTCTGCAGAGTACAGTATAGTTGTTGAAATGAATAATAAAAGTATAATCAGCGGGACTTGTTTTTTCATCAGAATTTCTCCTCAAAATACAGATAGACCGGATTTTTTCATCCAGGTGTGATCAGTGCAGCAAAATGCAATACTTCAGTTCGATGTACTAACGTGCCAATAACAGATAATCCTCTTTAATAATCTGAAAGATTTCCTCCTGACTCCGGGTTCCGTCAAGTTGAAGAAACCGGTCATCAATCATTGTTAAAAAGTTTTCTCTTACACTTTCAAGAAAAGATTTTTTCTCAAAGAGTTCAGTTTTTCCGGAACCGTTTCTCGCAGTAATTCTTTTCATTGCTTCATCAGGCGGAATGTCTATAAAATAGACTCTGTCCGGTACAGGAAATCCTCTGTCTGAATTTCTTCTGATTATCTCTGCCGGTAAAATCAGAGAAGAACCCTGATATGCGGCGTTTGAGTAGAAGTATCTGTCCATAACAATTGTTATATTGTTGTCAATGCATGGCTTTATATTCAGTTCGTAATCCTGCTGCCGGTCTTCTATAAATAAGCGGATCTGTTCTTCGACAGGAACAGGGATTGTATTTTGAAGCATCTTTCTTATCTGCTGTCCGTATTCGCCCGATGTCGGTTCCGCTAAATGTTTAACAGGAATATTGCACGACTCTATGTAGTTATAAAGGAGCGAGCATTGAGTGGATTTACCGGAACCGTCTATTCCTTCAAAAACAATAAATTTACTTTTCACAGAATTCTCTCTCCATTTGAGAAGGTTCGTTAAAACATATATTTTTTAAATGTTATCGCTTCATTTATTTTCTTTCAGTCCGGGTTTAATATCTTCACTAAAAGTTATGGCCGCTCCTATCGTGCAGAGATTGAGTCCCAGAAATCCAATCACAGGAATAAATGAGATCAGAAAAAATGCAAGGCCGTTTCCGGATACTGACCATTTAAATCTCCATGTAATTTTTAATTTTTCCCTGAAACTGTATCTTCTTCTTTCAAGAGGAAAATCATAAAACTGAAAACCGTAGAAGAATAGTGCAGAGAAAAAATTTAAAAATGCATATAGAAAACTCCCTCCCGGAATAATATTAAGTATCAGCAGGAGTAAATTAATCAGAATAATGAGCAGCAGCAGGCGGACCGAGTTAACTGACGCGCGGAGTATGTCATATATAATTGTTTTGAGAGAAAAATCTTCATCCGGATTTCCGCTTCCGAGAACTTTTTCTGTTTTTGAAGAAAGAAGATCAAGAAACGGAGCTGTAATTATCCCGCCTGCAATTGAATAGATAATGACTGTGAAAACAGAAAGCATTACAAAAAGTACAGGAGAGACGAGAAAACGGATAAACTGAATATACCACTGGCCGCCGGAGAGAACTGACCGGATTGACGGGACAAGTGAAGTATATGAATAATAAAAAATTCCTGAAAGTATCGCAATATTAAGAATAAACGGAATTACAAAATAGATAAGCATCCCTTTGCTGCTCCAGGCAAGAGAAACCGATCTGAATGTGTTTGAAAATCCTGTAATAAGAGAACTTCCGGTTTCTACTTTTTCAAAAAGTATTTTTTCAGAATTCATGGGCCTTTCCAACTTATAAATATTTCATTGATGCTTTTTTCAATCTGTCCATGATTGCAATCCCGAGCCCCGATCCATCCACCCGTTCGGCGTATATTCTGTCTATGTCAAGGGTGTCGAGCCGGTGAAGGTTCGAAAAGAGATTCGCCGCCGCTTCCCTGAGGTCTCCTTTTTCTGAAAGAATTCCTGAAAATTCCACGGGGAAAGAAATATCCGGTTTCCTGAAAAAAAGATACCCGCACCGGTCTTCTATATGAGTAATTTTATCCAGCAGTATTACCTGTTTTTCAGGGGAGTAATGATACGGAAGCTGGCCCGGTACTTCCGGTTTGTCTTTCGGGTGTTCTGTCAGGAGGGTTTCGCCGGTAAATTCCTCAATCTCTTCAGGAGCAGTACCGCCCGGCCTCAGCAGGTATATTCTGTTATTCAATAATTTAATGATAGTGGATTCAATTCCTATACTGCATGGGCCGCCGTCGAGTATTATGTCAACGGCATCGCCGAGCTGATCATAAACATGTTCGGCAGTAGTCGGGCTGAGGCATCCGAACCTGTTTGCGCTTGGTGCGGCAATCGGTGTTCCTGCCACACGGATGAGTTCTCTTGCAGCAGGGTGGACAGGCATCCTTACCGCAACAGTGGCGAAACCGGAGGTAACAATATCAGGAACAATATCTTTTTTTTCTAATACTATTGTGAGAGGTCCGGGCCAGAATCTTTCCATTAATTTAAGGCTTTTAGGTTCAACATTCCGGGCAACTCTCTCAACTTCTGAAAGCTCGGCTATATGGACAATCAGCGGATCGAAGAACGGTCTTTTTTTTGCTTCAAATATGGATGCTGCCGCAACCGGATTCATTGCGTCAGCCCCGAGCCCGTAAACAGTCTCGGTCGGGAATGCTACAAGCCCGCCGTTTTTTATGATTTCTGCGGAAATTTTAATATTATCTTCTGTTGCTTTAACTATTTTCATAATGGATAATAATTATTATAGATATGATTTTTTCAAGCATTTGGTATTTTTTTTATAATTATTCCGGATTTCATGATTCAGGCTTCTTTTCATCAGATCCTGTTATGAGGATGTAAAAAAGTCTTGATTCGATTTTGAACGGATATAATCTGTCATCAAACTTTAATCAGTGTGTTAATTAACTATGAAAATTAAAAAATCAGCGATAATAATCATTCAGGCAGTCACTATAAGCTTGGTTTCATTTATGAATACGGCAAATGCATCCGGCTTATCGGATACATCCCCTGCCGGAAGTGCTTTTCTCTCCGGCGGGAGCGCGTATTATATGGGCCGTGCCGGTACAGGCGTTTCAGCATCCGGCGGTGATCTTCTGCCTGTTAACCCGGCGTCAATGGCTGTTCTGGAAAGGTTCAGAATGAGCTTTAATTACGGTTCTCTTGACAGCGATTTTCAATATCCGTATGCAGCTCTGGCATTTCCCACAGCATACGGAGTGTTAGGCCTGGGAGGAGGATATTTTACTATAGATGGCGAAGGAGAAATTGAACAGAAAGGATACATGTTCTCCTTCGGGATGGCGAAAGAGGTTACTTCAAAATTTTTATTCGGAATTTCATTTGAAGGAATGTATTCAGAATACATAGAAACAAATTATTACGCAGGAATAAAACCCGGGTTCATCTACAGGTTTGATGGTACGTCAACAGTGAACGGTTTCGGATTTCTCGATCCGGCAATCGGTATAACAGCAAATATTGGATTTAGTTCAGGAGATGATACAGATCTCAGCTTGGTTACAGCCGGCTATAATTTTGATTTTTACCGGAGCAGGACTTACAGTCTGGGATTTTATAATGACATCTCGGTGATTGAAGGGTATGGTAAATACCCGGTTAAGTTTGGACTGGAAACAGCTATTTTAAACTCTTTTTACCTGAGGGGGGGAGCTGTTGTTCCGGGGAGTTATGAGTTTATGACCTATACCGGAGGCGCGGGATATAAATTCACAGGGGATACCTTCACTGCTTCAATTAATTATGCACTTTCATATTCAGAAGAGCAGGGTGTCAGTCATTTTGCAGGTATAACTTTAGAATATGGAGCACTGGACCGCGAACCTCCGGCATTATCCATAACTCCTGATTATACCTATATATCGCCAAACTATGACGGGGTACAGGACTACCTTGTTTTCAGCACCGAAGTTCGTGATCAGAGCAGAATCAGGGGATGGAAGCTTCAGATCTCCGATGAGAAGGATGCGGTTGTAAAAGAATTTAAGATGAGTGACAGGGAAATTGATGAAAGCCTTACTGTGTCAGCATTCTTTAAAAGACTGGTGAGTACAAAGGATTCAATGACTGTTCCGGAGAAAATATTATGGGACGGATCGGATAATTCAGGTATAAAACTTCCTGACGGAAAATATAAATATTATTTTTATGCATGGGACGCACGGGATAATATAGCCCCTGTGAAATCAGGTGTAATTGCAATAGACAGTACATCCCCGGCTGTTGACATAAACACTGATTCAATGATTTTTTCACCGAATGGAGACAGAAATAAAGACACGCTAATCATTCATCAGAAAATTAAATCTTCTCCGGAAGATATCTGGAAAGGTGAAATTAAGAATTCAAACGGTATTACGGTTGCTTCTTTTGAGTGGAGCGGGTCTTCAGTCCCCGAAAAAGTTGTATGGAAAGGGATCGATGATTCCGGAACGGTTCTCCCGGACGGGCTCTACTTTTATTCCATATTGTCAACTGATAAAGCAGGAAACAAAGCTTCAGCTAGCCTTCGTGAAATAATTCTTACAACAAAAATGGAAATTGCTGATATAAGGTTTGAAGATGAATACTTTTCATATAAGAAAGACAACAAAAAGACTATAAGGTTTTTCCCTGATCTCTCATCCGTAAAAGGTATCGAAAGATGGGAAGTGACAATCTCTGACAGTGACGATAAAAAAATAATAAGAACTTTAAGCGGTACGGGGATTATCCCTGCTTATATTGACTGGGACTGCCGTGACGCCAAAGGTGAACTCCTGGATGACGGAGTTTATAATGTCCGGTTTGCGGCCTGGTACTCAAGCGGGAATAACCCGGTATCATTTCCGAAGAAAGTTGTTTTTGACAGCACAAAACCTGTGATCAGCATATCCCATGACCCGGCACTTTTTTCACCTGATGATGACGGAGAAAATGATTATCTTACACTGAATATGAAAGCAGCGGATAATTCCGGCTTTGACAGGTGGGAAATAAATATATATAATGAGAGCGGCATCCTGTTTAAAAAATTCAGCGGCAGGGGTGTTGTGCCGCAGCAGCTGAAATGGGATGGAATCGGCGGCAGCAATGAACTTGTTGAATCTGCATCAGATTACGATGTTCAGTTTACTGCAGTTGATCCGGCAGGGAATATCTCCGAAACAGCAACAGACAAAATTCCTGTTGATATACTTGTCGTTGTTACCGAGAGGGGACTTAAGATGAGGGTGAGCAACATCGAATTCGGTTTCGGAAGTTCATCTCTCAAAAAAAGAGGAACAAAAATTCTCGACCGGGTATACCAGATTCTTGAAAAATACGGCAGCTACAATGTAGTCGTGGAAGGCCATACCGATGATATAGGCGATGAAGAGTACAATCTCAAACTATCCGAGAAGAGGGCGCTTGCAGTAAAAAATTATCTGATTACAAAAGGGACCGGCGAAGCGAGACTCAAATACGTCGGAATGGGCGAGAGCTCGCCATTTTATCCGAATACAAGTGAGGAGAACAGGAGAAGAAACCGCCGCGTTGAATTTCTTCTTGTTAAAGAGAAGGATATTAAATGAAGGCACTGTTCTTTGCTGATATTGACGGTACGCTGATTGATCATAACAGTTATTGTTATGATCAGTCTTTGCGCGGAATAAATCTTCTCGAAGAAAATTCAATTCCATTGATACCGGTTTCAAGTAAAACATATGATGAACTTTCACTTCTTATGAAAGAGCTTAATTTGAAATATCCCTTTGCATTTGAAAATGGCACGGGAATAGCCTATCCTTCGGATAATGGAGAAGACTTTACCCTGGAACTGGAAGGCCCCGGAATCGGGGAACTTACAGAATTTCTTCCTGAACTGGAAAAACTTGCCGCAAAATCATTGAGGGGAATCACCTCATTTTCAGATAAAGAGATAACAGATATTACAGGGCTTGATCTCAATTCTGCCGCCCTTGCAAAAAGAAGAATGACCACACTCCCTTTCGTTGCAGAAGGAGATAATCTTCTTTCTGATGATGAGATATTAAATCTTAATGTTATACTTAAAGAGTATAATTTTCATGTTACAAAAGGCGGGAGATTTAATCATCTTATGCCTGCGGATGCCGGGAAAGGAAAATCTGTAAAAAAAATTATTGAGTTTTATAAGTATAAATTCAATGATGAGATTCTCTCGGCTGCAGCGGGTGACAGTTTAAATGACATTCCTATGCTTGAAGCCGTCGATTATTCTTATGTCATAAGAAAATCAGGCGGCAGTTTTATAAATTTTATGTCCGGGAAGATTATGAATAGTGCCGGCCCGGCCGGTTTCTCTGAAGCGGTAAATGATTTTTTAAAAATAATAGCAGGTTAAACTTATGGATGCTTTAAAAGAATTGTTATATAGCCTTGGTTCATTTTGTGCAAGGATGATCAAAACCTCAATAGACTGGTTTATGGATCTTTCTCTGCTTAATAAAATTATAGTGATAAACACATTAACATCATTCCTTGCAATTACTCTGCCTATTGCGAAGTACTACATTTTCGAATCATGGACCGGTATCAATAATCCGGTTGCCGTTTATTTAATACTGATTGTAGCAATAATGTTCGGAACAATTTTTTTCCATGGACCGTTGGTTCTCGGAGCAAGAGTTATTATAAATATCTGGTATCTCATATCTGTTATAGCTATTTATGCGACACATTCAATCTCACATGCACCGTATGTTTTAAGTGCAGGATTTTTCTTTAATTTAATAGCTCCGGTGATATATATAGCTGCCGCGGTTATGGTTTATCTTGAGGGGGATAACTGATAATTATTTTATTATTTATGCTATAGTCTCTCAAACAGCCCCCGCACCGCCGGAGGGGGCAAAGCATGAATTATTGAATTTAAGGAAGTTTATAATTCCGAAAAATTTTCTTCAAGCTGAGCATTAGCAGTATATGTTGATTAAATCTTTGATGTTCTATCCTTGCCCCCTCCGGAGGTGCGGGGGCTTCCGCGAAGGTTGTCATAATTTTTTAAAGTGTAGATAAAATTCGATATCAGTTTTTCGGCATAAATTTTTTCTTGATTTTTTAACCGTATTTTTTTTGGTATGAAATACTAAAATACATTATCCCCGAAGAAAACTGCAGGGGATACAAATTTAATTTATAAAAAAGGAGTTTAGTCAATGAGTAAAAAACAATTTCAGACAGAGGTTCACAGACTTTTACATTTGATTATTCATTCACTTTATTCCCATAAGGAAATATTTCTAAGGGAGCTTATTTCAAATTCATCAGATGCGCTGGATAAATTAAAATTCCTGACGCTTACTGATGAGAAATATAAAGGGATTGATTTTGAACCCAGAGTAGATATCTTTTTCGATCATAAGGAAAAAACTTTAACTATATCCGATACCGGTATAGGAATGAATGAACAGGAACTTGACGAGAATCTGGGAACAATCGCGCGTTCAGGGACACGGAATTTTGTACACAGCATGACTGGTGATGAAAAGAGAGATTCCAATCTTATCGGCCAGTTCGGAGTAGGTTTTTATTCGGGATTTATGGTCGCCGACAAAATGGAGGTCGTATCACGGAAAGCCGGAGAGACTAACTCATACAGATGGATCAGCGATGGTAAGGAAGATTACAGTATTGAAGCCGCAGAGAGAGAGACTCAGGGTACAACGGTAAAACTTTACTTTAATGCTGAGGGTGAAGAGTATGCCAACAGATGGTCGATTCAGGGAATAATCAGAAAATATTCCAACCACGTACCATTCCCGATTTATCTTCACTTCGAAGACACGAAATTTGAAGGTGAAGGGGACGATAAGAAAGAGATAAAAGAAAATAAAGTAGAGCAGATAAATTCAGCCTCTGCAATATGGAAGCGTTCCAAAAATGAATTGAAGGAAGAGGATTACTTCGAGTTTTACAGGCAGATATCTTATGACATGGAAGATCCTCTGCTTTACATGCATACCCAGGCGGAAGGGACTCTGGATTATTCAACACTGTTTTATATCCCCTCGAAAGCGCCAATTGATCTTTTCAGAGCTGATTACAAAGGCGGTGTAAAGCTTTATGTAAAACGAGTTTTCATCACAGATGACGACAAAGACCTGATGCCTACTTATCTCAGGTTCGTACGAGGAGTTATAGATTCAGAAGACCTTCCCCTTAATGTCAGCCGTGAGATACTTCAGCAGAATAGAGTTATGGCAAAGATACGTTCCTCATCAGTGAAAAAAATACTTACAGAACTCGAAAGCTTTAAGATTGCAAACAGAGAGAAGTATAACAGATTCTGGCATGAGTTTGGTGTCCCTGTAAAAGAGGGGCTGTACCAGGATTACGAGAATAAAGATAAGCTCATTGAACTTGTAATGTATAAATCCACAAAAGGGGATGAGTACACAACTCTTTCTGAATATGTAGAGAGAATGGCGCATGACCAGAATTCAATTTTTTACATAACAGGCGGTAAAGACGCGGTTCTGCGGAACTCCCCTCTTCTTGAGATGTATAAGAATAGAAATATTGAGGTACTTATACTTTCAGATGAAATTGATGAAATAGTAATCTCGGCAATTCCGAAATATAAAGACTTTGAACTTAAATCCGTAAACAGAAGCGATGCGGCGGAAGGCCTGAAGAGTGATGACGACAAAGAGCGAGAAAAGAGAATTGAACCTCTCGTTAAAAAGATCAAAGAAAAACTCGGTGATAATGTAAAAGATGTAATCGCAAGTACAAGGCTTAGCGATTCACCGTCATGTATAGTCGCCGATGAGAATGATCCTACGGTTCAGATGCAGCATATATTGAAAGCGATGGGGCAGGACGGTCTCCCGGAATTCAAGCCGGTACTTGAAATAAATCCTGACCATGAAATAATAAAAAAACTCGAAAGCACAAATGATGAAGCTCTTATCGAAGATATAAGTTTTCTTCTTCTTGAACAGGCAATGCTTGTTGAGGGGATGGAGCTTAAGAGCCCAAACAGCTTTGTAGCCAGAATGAATAAAATTATGAATAAAGCGCTTTGAGATACAGTATTCATTGAAGCAATAAAGAATCCCCGCGAATGCGGGGATTCTTTATTTGAATTGTAAATCCAGATTTCGGCTCATACTAAACAATTATTTGTCACCCGATTAATTGATATGACTCCCGGCTGCTAAACCATTAGATCCAGTAAACTCCTGTAGAATATTATCTCTGAAATAAAATAGAAAAAACAATAGAATAAATAGTTTAATAAATTTCAGAAAAACTTGAAAACTCTAATTGAGAGTGTATAATTTTATATTACACTATTTGAGAACTGATGCTAATCTGTACAATAAGGAGGGGTCTTATGGCAACAGATGAAATAATTTATCGCAGACTGCAGGAGCATATGAACCGGATGCCGGTGGGATTTCCGAAGAGTGAAACAGGAGCAGATATTAGAATCCTTAAGCAGCTTTTTACAGAAGAAGAGGCCCGGGTTGCACTTGAATTGAGTATGCTCCCTGAAACTATTGATCGTATCTATCCCAGAATAAAAGATATGGGATATACAAAAGAACAAGCTGAGGATATGCTTAATTCCATGTATAAGAAGGGCCTTGTATTAGGTGGAAAACTCCTGCCTAAAAAAGGAGGTAAAACACAGTATAGTAAAGTGCAATTTGCTATTGGATTGTTTGAACTTCAATTAAACCAGCTTAAGAAAGAAGTCGCAGCTGATATGTCTGAGTATTCAAATACTTTTAAGGATGAGTTTTTCATGAAGGGACGCCCGGTTCAAATGAGAACAATACCTATCGGGAAAAGTATTAAAATAGAAAATATTACTGCTACCTATGATGATATTCGTAAAATTATTTCAAATGCAAAAGATCCGATTGTTATTAATAACTGTGTCTGTCGGGAAAATAAAGATAAGGAGGGCAAGCCATGTAAAAATTCAAAGGAGAGAGAAACATGCATTGCTCTTGGCACTATGGCTAAAAATTCTATTGAAATGGGTAACGGAAGAGTTGTATCTAAGGAAGAAGTATTAACTATGCTTGATAAGTTTGAAGAAATCGGATTTGTTCTTCAGCCTGAAAACAATCAGAATCCGCAGTTTGTATGCTGCTGCTGCGGATGCTGTTGCGGTGTGCTTACTATGGCAAAACATTTTCACCGTCCTACGGAATTTTATTCGTCTAATTACTATGCAGTGGTTGATCCCGGCAAATGTAACGGTGCAGGTACATGTGTTCATCGATGTCAGATGGGAGCGATTACTCTTAAAGAAAATAGGGCGGTTGTGAATCTTGATCGATGTATCGGCTGCGGATTGTGTACAACAACCTGTAAAGCAGGAGCCATTGCACTTAAGACCCGGGATAAGATCAAGGTTCCTCCGAAAAATCATGCTGAGCTATACCAGCAGATTTTAATGAAAAAACTAGGCCCTGTCAAAACAATAGGAGTAGTAGCAAAATACATGCTGGGATATAAGGTGTAAAGATGATTCCGGTGTTTGAATAGCCGGTGCATAAGCAGATGGTATTGAGTTTTGAATCAGTTCATCAAACATTCTGGCGAGAGGGTGCCGATGTGATCAAATGCTGTTTACAAAAAAAACCGGCACCATTTTTTTATACTATTCTGCTTTTGGCAGTCCTTTTACGAAGCTGTAAAAATCTTCATAAGTCCCGATATGGTCTGCCTTTATCTCTTCTTCAGTCCTGTGCAGCAGCTGATTTGTGATGAGATAGGTCTTTATTCCCAGTTTGCCTGCTATTACATCCTCCTGTACATCATTGCCCACCATCATACATTCCCACGGTTTTTTGCCTATCTCCCTCAGTATTTCCTCATAGAATTGGATATGAGGCTTACAGTAGTGACTTTTTTTAAAACAGGATATGTATGAGAAATCCGAAGGTTCAAAACCTGCCCAGCGTATTCTGTGTTCTATGGCTTTCAGAGGGAATATAGGATTTGTAGCTACTACAAGCTGATAGTTCTTTTCTTTCAGAATCTCCATGCTTTTCTGCATGAAGGGCATCTCAAATGCAGCTTTTTTAGTCTCCGCAAAAACAGTATCATAAAATTTATCAAAGCGCTGCTGAAAATTTTCAAGCTTGCCTTTATTCTCAATGAGCTTACCGAATTTTACTGTGAAAATCTCCTCATTACTACGGTCCTCAATATTTTGTATCATTTCTCCCGTAGCGATCATTATAAAGCCTGCCAGCTCTTTCGGGTCAATGAGATCAGCAAAGAACGTTCCTATTTCCCTGAAATAGATTTTAGTGAAAAGCTCCATGTCCATGAGCAGCAAGGTGCCGTCCAGATCAAATAAAAAAGTATTCATAAGTTGTTCTATCCTCCTGCATGCCCTTCATAGTTATTTATACATATACTGATTTTACCTTATTTAAATGTTTACTGCCATCTTTATTGCCATAGGTTTCGTGAAAGCTAAAAGATGCAGATTTTCAGCTTCACTCTCAGAATGCTATATGTATAAATATTTAATTTTCTATTATAATAAATATTGAAAGGTGGAAAAGCAATTATAGATGAGTTTCCGAAGCCGCATTTTTTAATATAGGAAAGATCTTAAGTCGCAGTGGGGTTTAATGCAGCACTATGGTAAAGCATTAAAATGGTCTTGGTGGAAGGTCCTGCGCGTAAATTATGATAAGGAAGTATATGTTTGTTGTAGTATGATATGTAAATCACCGAGTCACTCCATAGTTTAAATTTAATTGAGTATAAACAGCTCCATACACAATATTGCATCCGCCTGTACGAAAAGTGAAATGCCTTTCATACGTAAGGTTCACAAAAAGTTGGTTTTGCACTTATACGGAGTATTTTGTATTTACAGTTAAATCGGATTTACCATTAAAGGTTCGGTTTAAAATTTTCATGAGTCATTCACCTTTAACGCGGAATCCGGTAAAGTATAGTTTGGATTGGAGGTGATTGCCATGAAGATAATCATTCTTTTTATAATAATTTTAACGTTTATATTTTTCTCTTCCTGTGGAGAAGATGAATATGAAGACGGCACAACAAGAGGGTGGATACGTATAGATGAACCAACTGATGACACTCTCACAGGTGGAACTACAATTTGGCTCGAGGGCGATTACGGATTACATGACGGTAACTATCCGGATGGCAATGTTACCTGGTCAAGTGGCGGGCAATCCGGATCATTCGAATTTTATGATATTGACTGCATCTTTGCATGTATTGGTTCGTTTGGAAAAGTTGTTCCTCTTTCTTTAGGGGAAAATAGGATAACTGTCAGATATATTGATGCCAGTGATTCTGTGACAGTTACTCGACATTAATTGATTATTGAGGAAAAGTAACAGATAATCAAACAATGAAGTTAATGTGCAGAAGAGTGTGAACAATGCAGAATAAAGGATTCAGTCATTACAGGCTTTGTAACTAAAAAGTGTTATTGACACATATGATATAGTCTTTAACATAATTACATATCGTTGATGTTTAAATTTTTTGCGGAGCACTCTTTATGTCTGATAATATAATTGAAATTTTAAGAAATAAAAAAGCCAGGTTTGAGTATGAGATTCTTGATACTTATGAAGCCGGAGTTGTTCTGAAAGGGACAGAAGTAAAGTCTATCAGGCAGAAAAATGTTAACATCCAGGAATCATATGCTTACATAAAAAATGGAGAAGTATATATTATTGGGATGAATATCTCTCTTTATGATCGGGGAAACTTTTTCAATCACGAACCTCTCCGTGAAAGAAAACTTCTCCTTCATAAATATGAGATTAAGAAACTCATCGGGAAACTTAATGAGCGTGGTTACACCCTGGTTCCTTTAAGGATGTATATCAAAAATGGAAAAGTTAAAATGGAACTTGGCCTGGCTAAAGGTAAAAATACGCATGATAAGCGCCGGACAATTCAGGACAGGGATATGAAGCGCGATATGCAGAGAGAGATAAAGAAATACGTGTAATGCTTCGGGTTCATGGCTGGTGAGCCTGTTGGACTACAGCAGACTGCATTAAACCCGTATAAATTATATTCAACAGTTAAAAAACAGTTCCTCCCTGGCCTTCCGCTTATCCATCCGGTCCCTGGCGGGAAGTTAAGCCAGATCCTGTATCTGTTTTCCCATCTCGGGAATTTTTGAAAACAGGTCTTCAAGTTCAGCGTTTGTGATTTTCAGTGAATCAAGAGCATTGCTGCTTAGCTGATGATAAAGTCCGTCACTCCCTATCCCTATACCGGCCATTATACTTATTGTATTTGCAATATGAACAGCAGAGACTTCAGCTCTATACTGTTCCGGTGCGTTTTCGGGATCTGAGTAGTATCGTACAATTGCTCTAAGTACAGGAGGGAAATTCCATTTCTCAAGAATTTTTTCGCTTATCTCCTGGTGGCTGTAACCCATTATTGATTTTTCAGCTTCATTAAAAGTTATATTTTTTGTCTTAACTTCATTTATTATATCGTTGTAGGTGTTCTGAACGTATATGGCTATTACTGTTTTTCCAACATTGTGAATAATGCCGCCGGTGAACACAACATCGGCAATGTCTTTACGGTTTTTCATTACAGCAATTTTCTTTGCCAGGTTTGCAACCATAAGCCCCTGTTTCCAGAGTTCACCTTTGCCGAGGTCGTAACCTATTACAAATTTATCGAGAATAGGCTTCGCAGCGATTACCATAACTATACTTGTGATCTCTTTAATTCCCAGAGTAACAATTGCTCTATCAATAGAAGTAATCTCTTTCCCTCTGCTGAAATAAGCTGAATTACAAAGTTTGAGAATGTTGGTAGTCATGGACTGGTCTTTCGATATTTCCTCCGCGACATCCTTGAAAGATACATCGGGATTGTTTACCATGTTAAGAATTTTTGAAGCAATTTCCGGCATTGTCGGAAGAGCTGCTAGGTTGTTGATTGTACTTTCTATTCTCTGTTTTATCTGTGCATGCATGTAAAATACCCCGGATTATATCAAACCTTATAATAAATTTTTTCCTGACCGGCAGCCTTAACTTTCAGGTGGCCGTCCATCAGATAAAAGTCTATGACGCGGCCGGCATTTCCACCCGTATCCTCTTCAAGAAGCGGAATCTGAAGCTTCTCGAGCATTTTCTTCGATTCTTCTATATTTCTGTCCCCAATCTGGCCGAGAGTTACATTAGATTCAAATTTGAACATCGAAGCGCCTCCGGCAATTTTAGCCGAAAGAAACTCTTTTTTTGCTCCTTCTTTGAGAAGCATCTGAACAAGAAGAGGTATTGCTGTATCTGCGTATTTTTCCGGATTAGTACCGTGCGCGGTATCAAGGGGAAGCAAGACATGCGCAAGGCCCCCGATTTTTTTTATTCTGTCATATATACAGATTCCAACACAGCTTCCAAGAATTGTACGAAGAACCGTCGGTTCTTTAGCCAGCCTGACCTGTGCGACCCCTACATTTAAAAGTGTTTCACTCATACTGTAATCTCTATTTCGATATTTAATTCAATTTATAAATACACAGCATTCGTCTATTTGTCAATGGTTAATAATATTTTTTCAGTAATTATTTTTAAACGGCAAATAAATACCGGAAGTACATCAGCCGCCGGCCAATGGATTGTTGTATTATTGTTAAAGATAAATTATTTATCGCCTCCATTCGAGGTAACGAATAATGATCAGCCGCCGAAGTTTATGGAATAAACATTGATATTTATTCATTTTTTGTTTACATAATATAAAAAGTATTTACAATCAGTGAATAATTGAACTGTACAGGAACAGTGGAGTGAATCCAGCTGTTCTTATTGATATGCTCAGGGTGTTGACATGAAGATAGAAAATTCAGATAAGTCACCTGCAGAAATAATCGACTACTTAGTCAGACGTATAGACGGTAATGATAGAAATAAGATCACAGGTATATACCTCGATGAATCCCTGATGGAATTTTTTTCTCTTCAAAATGAAATGCCGGTACCCTCTATCCCGGTAGGTGAACTCGACTATACCACAGGTATTGAAATAACAAAAAATCTTATTGAGGTCATTCCGGAGTATCTGTGTGAACATACTCTCCTTGAAAAGAGAAAACCGTCTTCAGAACAGCATTCACTTCAGTTTGTAAAAATGATTCCGGGCAGGACAATTGATTTTGTGCATGTACTCAGATTTGATTTTAAACTCTCCGGCGGAAATGGAAGAATAACAGGGAAGGGTGATACTCATTCTTTCCCGAAGTATTTTACAGATAGAATAAGATACAAGTCCAGGCTTGTTCCTGTTGCAAAAGGAAGTGATCCCTATCTTTTAGACTCATTAAGGCTTAAATCACATTTGAAAGTCGATTCAGGTAATATTAATATCACTCCTACAGCTGTATTCTTTGATGAGTTCAGTTCAACTGAAATTTCTATTGATTTCAGTACTAAAGCAGGGAGTGATATTTATTCTATTCCCGCAAAAATTTATCAATTTATTTCGTATGATTATTTTACTGCATGCATGAATATTCCAGATCCTGCAGTTTCGAAACTGGAAAGAGCGGCGGCAATATTTGAACCTCTGTTTTATTATCTTTACTTCCGTTATAGGGATGGGGCTTATGAAATTGAAGAGAAGCATCTCTCAATCTGTGATGAGTTCCTTGAATATTCAGGCTCCGGCGTTCAGCAGAAACCGCTGCTTCAGAATAGTTTAAGAGATTTTTTTTCGCATTATACGCTATACAGAGATGATGAACTGATGATGAAAGGATTGAGAAAGATAGATATTAATGAATGAGGTAGTGAAAGGTAAATGGATACATCGAAAATACAGGTAATAAAATATAAAGACGGAAATACTGAGTCAACCTCTGACATTATTGTGAGAGAGGATCCGCTTGAGATTTATATCAATGGCGAGAAAAAATATTTCTGCATGAGAATGCCCGGAATGGATTACGAACTGGGACTTGGCCTTTTGTATAATGAAGGTGTAATAGATTCAATAACTGATGTCGAAAAATTTGAGGCAGGTGACAGCAGGATTTCTTTTCACATTAAGGGCAGAATTGTTCCGGGAGTTAAAAAAGTTTATGCTTCTTCGGGGAGTATGTTTTCGGATGAACTTGTAGCCCCTTTCTCTCAAAGCGGCGGAAAGTTTGAGACGAATAAACTTTTCGTTTTACAAAATGAGTTTTTTAAAATGCAGAAAGTTTTTGATAAGACAGGTGGAGTTCACGCATGTGCTTTTTATTCTTCCGAAGGGAAGCTTATCTCTTTTGCGGAGGATGTAGGCCGGCACAACGCTCTCGACAAGTGTATGGGTGGATCTCTTGCTTCCGGTAAGACGGAGAATATTTTTTTAATAATGCTCTCTTCACGGATCAGTTTTGAAATGATACGGAAGAGTTTCAGGACGGGTGCTGTTATTGTAGCCGGAGTTTCAGCTCCAACAAGCGCGGCTGTAAATGCGGCGGATCAGTCAGGAATGACTCTTATCGGTTTTCTCAGAGGAGAAAGATTTAACATATACAGTCATCCGGGAAGAGTGTTGAGCATCAGATAATGAGTTTTCTCTTCCCGGAATTATCCCTCTGCCTAGAATTTTTCGAATCCGTCGTCATTCATAAAGTCATCGATGTCGCCGGCTATGTCCTTTTTTTGTGCTGGCGCAGCCGGTTTGCTGTCAGTAATTATTTTAGATTTTTGTACTTCAGCTTTCAGTTTTCCCTGCTGAAATTTTTCAGGTTTTCTTTCAGCGGGTTTTTTCGGGATTTCT
>Ga0116170_10001402_pt1 | contig 24362 bp, 19 predicted proteins | sample AD_JPNHW1_MetaG_FD_89797 | JGI IMG/M metagenome (GOLD analysis project Ga0116170, IMG submission 89797) | Active sludge microbial communities of municipal wastewater-treating anaerobic digesters from Japan - AD_JPNHW1_MetaG | ecosystem: Engineered > Bioreactor > Anaerobic > Digestate | place... | reverse complement strand
CTCATCATCTTCGCGTACTGGCTCGCCGCGGGGCTCCATATCATCGTGATGGGATGGATCTCGATCGGCGGGACCGAGCAGGCGCGGCCGGCCCTCGACCAGTACCTCCGCGGGCTTTACTGGGCCATCACGACCATATCGACGATCGGGTACGGCGACTACTTTCCCAACCACGACAGCAACCGGCAGATCATCTACACGATCGTCGTCGAGCTCTTCGGCGTCGGCATGTTCTCCTACGTCATCGCGAACGTGTCGAGCCTCGTGACCAACCTCGACATAGCCCGAAGCGCGCACCTCGAGCGGCTCGACCAGGTGAACGCGTACATGCGAAGCCAACACGTGCCGCCTGAGCTCCAGGAACGCGTGCGCGACTACTATTCGTACCTTTGGTCCAAGCAGAAAGGCGTCGACGCATCGGGCGCGCTCGAGGGAATCCCGACGAGCCTCGCCCAGGAGATCCTCCTCTTCCTCAACCGCGACACCCTCGCGCGCGTCGAGATATTCAAGAACGCCGACGAGATATTCCTCCGGGAATCCGTGCGCCTGATGAAGCCGGTCGTCTTCCTCCCGGGCGAGTACATCATCCGGCAGGGAGAGTTCGCCGACTGCATGTACTTCCTCGCCTCGGGCACCGTCCGCGTCCTGATCGGAGAGGCGGAGGTCGCGCGCCTCGGCGCGGGTTCTCCCTTCGGCGAAACCGCGCTCATCACGAACCAGTTCCGAAACGCGAGCATCGTCTCGGATTCCTACGGAACCGGATACCGGCTCGAGAAGGACGACTTCAACGCCCTCCGCGCGAAATATCCCGAGTTTGACCGCAAGGTCGAGGAAATCGTGAAAAGCCGGCAAGGTTAGCGGTAAAACACCCGATTCACAATCTATGCCCATGAAGCGTATACTACACGCGAAGGATTACTTATGAAGATATCGCTCTCACTTAAAATACAGCTCCTCGTCTCCGCCGCGATCTCCGTGGTATGCTTATCCGTATGCCTCGCCTCCTACCACCTTTTCAGCGGGAGCCTCTCCCGATACGCGCACGAGGAGGTCACGAACGCATCGAAGGCGGTCGCGGGATACATCGAGGATCGCGCGGCGTTCTCGACCGCGGTCACCGACGAGATCGCGTCGCGGCCGGATCTCGCCGACGCCATCGCCTCAGGCAACGACGCGCGGACCGCCACGATCGCGAAGGACGCCATGAAGTCCTTCGGCGTGGACTTCGTCACGATAGCGGACGGCTCGGGCACGGTTATCGCCCGCGGGCATTCCGACAAGCGCGGCGACAATCTCAGCGCGCAAATGAACGTCGCGCGCGCGCTTGAAGGCAAGCACACCCATGGTATCGAAGAAGGCGCCGTCGTCAAATTCTCCATCAGGGCGGGCGCTCCGGCCATTCGGGACGGAAAGGTTATCGGGACGGTGAGCGCGGGATACGACCTTGCCACGAACGGCTTCGTCGATGGGATAAAGGAACGGTTCGGGGTCGAATGCACGATATTCCAGGGAGACACCCGCGTATCGACGACGATCGAGTCCGGCGGTAAGCGCGCCATCGGGACGAAGCTCGACAACGCCAAGATCCTCGACGCCGTCCTCGGAAAGTCGGAAACCTATCTCGGCAAGAACGTCATCCTCGGCAAGCAATACGACACCGCCTACTGGCCGATCCGCGACATCGACGGAAAAACCGTCGGCATATTCTTTATCGGGAAGGATCTCGGCGTGATGACCAAGGCGATCGAGCATGTCCTCATCGCCTCCGTTCTCCTCGCGCTCGCGATCGGCGTCGCGACCCTCATCGCGTCAGGGCTTTTCGTGCGCGGCATCATCCTGCCGATCAGGCGGGCCACCGCGATGCTTAAGGATATTTCGGACGGATCGGGCGATCTCACGAAAAAGCTCGAGGTCACGTCGAAAGACGAGATCGGCAACATGGCGACCTACTTCAACTCCACGATCGGCGCCGTGCGCGACATCGTCGCGGAAATCGACCGCCAGGCGCAGGCATTAAGCGATCTTGGCAGCGAGCTCACCTCGAACATGACCGAGACCGCCGCCGCGACCAACGAGATCAGCGCGAACATCCAGAGCGTCAAGAACCAGACGGTCAACCAATCGGCGAGCGTCACCCAGACGTCGGCGTCCATGACCCAGATCAGGCAGAACATCGAGCGGCTCGACGGGTTCATCGCGAACCAGGCCGAGGGCGTCGCGCAGTCGTCCTCGGCGATCGAGGAAATGCTCGCGAACATCGCGTCCGTGTCGCGGACCCTCGCCGCGAACGGAAAGAACATCGAGGAACTCACCGCCGCGTCGGGACAGGGACGGCAGGACCTGTCGGACGTCACGGACATCATCCGCCAGATCGCGCACGATTCCGAAGGGCTCATCGAGATCAGCGGCATAATCGAAAGCATCGCGAGCCAGACAAATCTCCTTTCGATGAACGCGGCGATCGAGGCCGCGCACGCCGGCGCGGCGGGAAAAGGATTCGCGGTCGTCGCCGACGAGATTCGCAAGCTCGCGGAATCCTCCTCCAGTCAGGCGCAGATGATCTCGAGCGCGCTTGAGTCCATCAAGGACTCGGTCGACCGCGTCGCGAAGGGATCGGAGGTCGTTCAGAAGCAGTTCGCCGACATCGAAGATAAGATCACGACGCTCGCCGAGCAAGAAGACGCCATCCGCAGGGCGATGGAAGAGCAGGGCGCGGGCAGCAACGAGATCCTGGAAGCGATCGGCAGGGTGAATGAGACCACCACGAAGGTAAAGGCAAGTTCCGCCGAGATGCTCGTCAACAGCAACGAGGTCATTCGGGAAAGCGGGAACCTCGGCCACATCACCGAGGAAGTCTCGGGAAGCATGACCGAGATGGCGACCGGAATCGGGCAGATAACGGCCGCGATCAACGACATCAACAACTTGAGCCAAAAAAACCGCGAGAGCATCGAGGCGCTCGCGGCGGTAGTGCGGAAGTTTAAGATCTAGCGCGGGGGAAACCCTCCCATGCGAGGGAACTCACCCCCTGCGGGGTGAGCCGCCCGTTCGGCGGCTAAAACCCGCCGCGCGTTTCGTCACAGGTACTTTATCGGGAGCTCATTCCCCGTCCGCTCCTTGATCGCGTCCCGAATGATATTGCTCGTCCGCTCCGCCGCGTCGCGCGCCATCGAGCCGCCGTGCTCGCCATGGACGAAGAAGCGCGTTTTCTCGTCGACGACGATCGCGATGAAGCCGTTCTTGATCTCCGTAAACGACGCGATCGAGTCGTAGGGAACCGTTACCCGCCTTGTCCCGCGCGAAAGCTCAAGGCAATCATCCTTGAACGCGACGAGGGGAAAGGCCGCGAGGTTGCGCCACATGTAATCGATCGACGCGCCGAGCATCATGACCTCGACGATCAGGAAAAAGAACTGATTCCTGACGATGAGATCGTGAATCATCATCGCGACCAATATGACCATGAGCGCGACGAGCACGCGATTGGTAATTTTCTTCTTTTTTGTAAGCGTATTCAGCGTTTCCATGAGGCCTCCCAACGGCTTGCCCGTTAACCGCCGGTACTCTACCACGGCGGAGGCGAGCTCGTCAGCCCGGATCGGCGAGATGAGCGTTTCTTGACATAACGGCACACCGCTCGATATAGTTAGTTACCTAACAATAAGGCGGCTAACCATAATGGCAGACTACACGGAAGGAGACTTTCACCGGCTCCTCGCGAGGACCTTCAGAATGCACGCGAAGCGCTCCCACGGGGACCTCGCCGAGATCGGCATCTCCCACGGCCAGCCCCGCGTCCTCCACTATCTTTCCGAGCATGACGGGTGCATCCAAAAGGAAATCGCCGATACCTTCGACCTCGAGCCGGCGACCGTGACCGACATCCTCTCGATCATGGAAAAGGGCGGTCTTATCGAGCGGAAAAACGATCCCGCGGACCGGCGTGCGCTCCGGGTGTACCTCACCCCAAAAGGAGCCGTAACGCACGGCAAGGTCGAGGCGATCTTCGCCCGGGTTGAGCGCGAGGCCTTCGCGGGCTTCACCGGCGCGGACAAGCGCCAGGCGTTCGCCGTCCTTGCGCGGCTGTACGAAAACCTCAAGCGCGCAGAGGAAGGGTCAAATAAATGCTAAAGCTGATAAAGGATAACCTTAAAGGGTCGGCGCTCGCGTGGGCAACCGTCGCACCGCTCATGATGTTCCTCGAGGTCGCCATGGACCTCCAGCAACCGGCGCTCATGGCGCGGATCATCGACGTCGGCGTCGCCAAGGGAGACCTTCCCTTCGTCCTCCATACCGGCGCGCTCATGATCGCGATGGCGATCGCCGGGTTCGCCGGCGGCGCGCTTTGCTCGATCTTCTCCGCGCGCGCGGCCGTCACGATGAGCGGCGAGATGCGCCATTCGCTCTTCCGCAAGATACAAAGCCTCACCTTCGCCGAGATCGACGCCTTCAAGACGTCGTCCCTCGTCACCCGGGTCACGAACGACGTCATGCAGATGCAGCATATGCTCCTCATGATGCTCCGCATCATGGTCCGCTCGCCCCTCATCTTCATCGGCTGCGTCATCATGTCGTTCATGCTCAGCCCGAGCCTCGCCTTAGTGTTCGCCGTCATCATCCCGCTCGTCGTCGCGAGCGTCGCGATCGTGTTCTCCAAGGCGACGCCGCTCTTCTCGGTGGCGCAGGCGAGCCTCGACCGCATGAACACGATCATGCGCGAGAACCTCCTCGGCGCGCGCGTCGTGAAGGCGTTCACGATGGAAAGCCACGAGGAGGCGCGCTTCGCCGGCGCGAACGAGGAACTCACCGAGCGAAGCATCAAGGCTCAGCGGCTCGTCTTCGTCCTTCTCCCCGTCGTCACGCTCATCATGAACCTAGGCGTCGTGTTCGTGCTCTGGACCGGCGGGCGCGAGGTCATGCGCGGCGGCATCGAGATCGGGAAGATCATGGCGTTCATCAACTACCTCGTGCAGATCTCGGGCTCGCTCATGATGGCCATCATGCTCGTCGTCAATATCTCCCGCGCGCAGGCGTCCGCGGTTCGCATCAACGAAGTCTTGGCGGCGACGCCCTCGATTACCGAGCCTCAGGGCTCCCGGCACATGGCCGACCTTTCGGTCGAGTTCAGCCGCGTGAGCTTCGCCTATCCGGGAAGCCGCGCGAACGCGCTTACCGACGTATCCTTCTCGGTGTGCCAGGGCCAGACCGTCGGCATCATCGGCGCGACGGGCTCGGGAAAAACGACGCTCGCGGCTCTCATCCCGAGGCTCTACGACGTCACGGAAGGCCAACTCCTCGTCGGCGGCGTAGACGTGCGCTCGTTGAGCCTCGCCGAGCTCCGCGAGCGAATCGGCATGGTCATGCAGGAAACCTCGCTCTTCGCGGGTACCGTCGAGGCGAACCTCCGCTTTGGCTCGCCGAACGCCTCGATCAAGGATCTTGACGGCGCGTGCGCAGACGCGCAGGCGATCGACTTCTTGAAGGGGCCGGACGCCGATTACGGGATTCCCGTCGAGCAGAGGGGCAGGAATTTCTCCGGAGGGCAAAAGCAGCGATTCTCCATCGCGCGAACCCTCCTCCATGAACCGGGCATCCTTATCCTCGACGACTCGACGAGCGCGATCGATCTCAAAACCGAGTCGTTCCTCCGCGCCGCGATAGCGGGCCGCATGCGCGGCAAGACGGTATTCGTAATCGCCCAGCGCATCTCCGCCGTCATGAACGCCGACGTGATCGTCGTGCTCGACGCAGGTCGCGTCGCGGCGCTCGGGGCCCATCGGGAACTTATCGAAACCAGCGACATCTACCGAAGCATCGTCGCGTCGCAGCTCGGAGAGGAGGCGTTACGCCATGGCAACTGAGATGAAACCGAACTTTTCTGGCAGGCCCGGCGGAGGGCCTCCCCACGCGCACCTATTCGGCGAGAAGGAGAAGGCCCGCGACGCCAAGGGGACGCTCAGGCGCATCCTCAAGTACCTCGGGAAGAAGAAAGCCGCGCTCGCGCTCGTGTTTGCCTGCGCCTTCGCCTCGACCCTCATAACGGTCGTCGGCACGAGGCTCAACGGATACGCGGTCGACCATTTTATCGCGACGCGGAACCCACTGGGTCTCGCCGCCGTTTGCGCGATCATGGTCGGGCTCTACCTCGTCGGCGTCGTTTCGACGTACGCGCAGAACACCCTCATGCTGAAGGCCGCGCAGAAGACCTCGGCGGACATCAGGCGAGACCTCTTCTCGGGCATTCAGCGCCTGCCGCTTAAATACTTCGACACGCACGCCTCGGGCGACCTCATGAGCCGCCTGACCAACGACGTCGACAACGTGAACGTGATGCTCGCCCAGGGGATCGTCCAGCTCTTCTCGGGCATCGTGATGATCGCGGGTATGCTCATCGCGATGGTCATGCTCAGGCCGCTACTGACGCTCGTCGCCCTCGCGATGGCCCCGCTCATGTTCGTGAGCACCAAGATCATCGTCAACGCGACGCAGGGGTACTTCAAGGACCAGCAGCGGGAACTCGGGAGCCTCAACGGCTTCATCGAGGAGATGATCTCGGGACAGAAAACCGTCACGCTTTTTTCCCGCGAGAAAAGCGTCGTCGACGACTTCGACCGCATCAACCGGCGCTACGTGCGCGTGTCGATCAAGGCGCAGGGCTATTCGGGCGTGATGGGTCCGGTCAACAACGTCATCAACAACCTCACCTACCTCGTCATCGCCGTCACCGGCGGCGTACTCGCGATCAAGGGAATGGGGATCACCGTCGGCGTCATCTTCACCTTCCTGCTGTACATGCGCAACTTCACGCGGCCGATCAACGACATCCTCAACCTCTTCAGCACGATCCAGTCGGCGCTCGCCGGCGGCGAACGCGTCTTCGAGGTGATGGACGCGGAGAAGGAGCGGGACCGGGACGGCGCGACCGACATCGCGGACATCGCCGGGTACGTCAACCTCGAGAAGGTCCGATTCTCCTACGTCCCGGGGCATGAGGTTCTGAAGGGCATGGACATCGTCGCCCGTCAGGGCGAGACAGTCGCCATCGTCGGCCCGACGGGCGCGGGCAAGACGACGATCATCAACCTCCTGACGAAGTTCTACGATTTTGACGGCGGTAGGATTTTAATCGACGGAAAGGACATCAGGGAGATTACCGCGCGAAGCCTCAGGAGGACGATATCGATCGTGCTCCAGGATCCGTTCCTCTTCTCGGAGTCGGTGCGCGAAAACATCCGGCACGGCCGAAGCGACGCGAGCGACGCCGAGGTCGAGGACGCGGCGCGACAGGCTCGGGCCCACGACTTCATCATGCAGCTTCCGCAAGGCTACGACACGCCGCTTTCCGATAACGGCGGGAACCTTTCGCAGGGCCAACGGCAGCTTATAAGCATCGCGCGCGCGATCATCTCGGACGCGGCAGTCTTAATCCTCGACGAGGCGACCTCTTCGATCGACACGCGAACCGAGCTCCTTATCCAAGAGGCGCTCCTCGCGCTCATGAGGGGAAAGACCTGCTTCGTAATCGCGCACCGCCTCTCCACGATCAAGAACGCGAACGCGATCGTCGTGATCAGCGACGGGCGCGCGGTCGAGTCGGGAACGCACGCGGAGCTCATCGCGAAAGGCGGCGCCTACGCCGCGCTCTACAACAGCCAATTCTCGACCGGCATGGCGCTTTAAGGCGAGCGCAGCTACCGCGTCTCGCAGAAATCCGCGCAGAGGTAGCGGCGCCGGGAATCCTTGCGAAGCGCGAACGGAATCGTGACGGTAAAGCAGAGGATCCCGCTCGAGAACGATATATACGGATCGGACACGTAGCGCCGATTCGCGCTCGAGGCAAAGTAGAAATAATCCTTTACCGAGTGGTCGCAGCCACGCTCGGCGGGGCCGAAGACGGCCGGAAACCGGGAGACCTGCGGGTAATCGGCCTGAAGCGCGGTATCAGAGACTTGAATACCCCGCTCGTCGAGGACGAAAAGGCACTCGCATCGGTCGATGCGCCCCCGATATCCGGAGAGGGCCGCGTCGAAGTCGCCGTCGTTACGCGAGCGCAAATCCCTGACGACGGGCTCCATCTCGGCAAAGCACCGCTCAATCACCTGAGTCCTCCGCGCGAGGGCCCGTATCGCCGCGTCGCGCGCCGAGGACGCGACATCGACGAGCCGCCGCTCGAGGGCGGCGATGGCATCTCGAGTCGTCTCCCCAGGCCGGGCGAAAAAATACCCTTGATAAAGATCCGTCCCAAGGCGAAACGCCTCGAGCGCGTCGGCCTCGGTCTCGATACCCTCGAGAAGGAAAAGCGCGCCGATGTTCCGCGAAAGCCCCGCGAGAGACGACACGATGCGCTGTTTCATATAATCGCGCGAGAGGTCCCGCGAAAGGGCCCTATCGCCCTTGATGATATTGGGCTTTATCAGCGCGATCCTATTGAGGTTCGAGTGGCCCTCGCCCATATCGTCGATGGCTATCGTAAAGCCAAGGTTGCGATGCGTCCTCACGAAGTCCACGAGAAGGCCCTCGTCTCGCACGTTCGTCTCGACTATCTCGAGGACGACCCGCTCGGGAGAGATGCCCGCGCGCGCGCATTGCGCCATGAGATACCCCGACCCCACCGATCCCATATCGACGATCGAGGACTCGATGTTGAGGAAAGGGAGCGCCTTCGCCCCGGAAAACGACCTCGAAAATCCCTCGAGCGCGACGCGTCGACATTCGCGGTCAAGGTCGAGAACCGCGCCTTCCTCCCTCGCGCGCGCGAAAAGTTCGAGCGGGGACACGGGTTCGTTCCCGTCTTTGCACCGGGCGAGCGCCTCGAAGCCGAGTATCGATCGAGACTTAAGCGCGACGATCGGCTGGAAGCTTGGAATGATCCCCCCCGCGCGTATTATGTCAGCAATGCAGGACATTGATTTACGAAACCTCCCACTGCGCGGCGATCGCCCGCGCGCACGTTCGCCCGCGCATCGTCGCGCGAGCCGCGGAAAAAAGCAAAAAAAAAGCGGCGCGAAAACAACCGTTTTCGAACCGCTTCATCACGTTTCCGATATCGACGCGTCGGCGCGTTCCGCCGACTGATTTGGGATATCACGGCTCGTCTCCGAGTGTCAAGGGCGAGCGACCGATTTCAAAAAGATCCCGTTCGCGGTAAAATGGCCGCGTATCGGATCGATAAGGAGCTCTTTCATGACTTGCTTTGAAATGGTACGGGCGGGAGATCTTGAGGCCCTCAAGGAATACGTCGCGGACGGCGGCGATATCGGCGGTAAGGACGAATCGGGAAACACGCTCATCACCGCGGCGGCGCTTACGGGGAATAAGGCGATCGTAACCTTCTTACGGGAACACGGCGCGAAGCCCGATTTCTTCACGGAGCTCGCGCTCGGGAGCGTCCCGAGAATCACCGCGTGCCTCGCCTCGGGAGGGTGCACCGCGAACTCGGTGGACTCGCGCGGGTTTCATCCGCTCATGCTCGTCGCCCGGCGGGGACACGCGGACGCGGCTCGGCTCCTCATCGAGCGGGGCGCGGCCGTCAACGCGCGGCACGCGATGAGCGGAAACACCGCGCTGATGGAAGCGGCCCTGGGAGGGAGCGACGAGATCGTTCGCCTGCTCATCGATAAGGGCGCAGACCGCTCGATCAAAAACCATTCGGGAAAAGACGCCGCGACACTCGCGGCCGACGCGGGCCACGCGAGCGCGGCGGCGCTCATACGGGACTATCGCAGGAGATAATACCCCGATCAGAACAGGAGACCGTACACGAAACTGTCCTGAATTTTCGCGACCGTCTGCGAGTCGCTTTGCCCGACCAGGCTCTCGACCATGGTCCCGTACGAGACGGTATCGTCGAAGGCCGCGCCCGCCGCGCCCTTGAGGGACGGCACCATGCCCACGATGCTCGAGAGGTTTTTGCTCCAGACAACCGACCCGTCGGCGCCCTTCGCGACGATGACGTCGCAATTGCCCGCCAAGTCAAAGGAGACTTCGAAGGTGCCGTTGAGCTCGCCGCCCGCGCCACCCTCGGCCGTCGGGTTATTTACCGCGACCTGAACGCCCGAGACGCTCGCGGTCGACGTGAAGGTCTCGATTAATTTGCCATCGCCGTCATATTCCGAGATCACGACACCCGCCTTCAGGAGATCGCTCAGGAACGCGAACGGGTCCATGCCGCGAAGGGCAGGCACCGTCACCGCGGCGGTAACGGGCGTAGAATACGCGTACGCGAAGCGGCGAACGAGGGTTCCGTGCGAATACGCGGAGATCCCGGTAACCTCATGATTGGATCCATAGGCGATATCGTAATCGAGCGGGAGGAGCATCGAGCTTCCCGACGTGGAAACGTGGACGGGGAAAAGGGAACTTCCCGCCTCATAGGCGACGTCGACCTTCAGCGCGAGCGTCGTCCCGTAACGGAGCGATTCGCTCGTCACGCGGTTCTGCGCGTCGTGGGTGACGTCGACCGTCACGGCCTTCTTAAGGCGCGAATCGGCCCGCGTTCCGGAAAGGGGATACCACGCCGGGTCGAGGGCGACGGTCGTGTTTCCATAGCCGTCGTCGAGGGACACGCGATAACCCGAGACGGCAAGGCCGGCCGAGGGGAAGTCCGCGGGGATCGCGGGGGACGGGATCGTTCCCGGAGAAGGAAGGGTAAGGTCGATAATGGATTCGGTCGAGAGGGATTCAAGCGTCGCCGCTCCTGCCTTGGGATTCTCCGCGGCGACGCCGCCCGAAAGGGAACCGGACGCCGTGCCGTACGCGACCTCGAGATTCCATTTCTTCGAGGGATATTGGGCCGTGTCGATAAAGTAATACCGCAGGCCTCCGTCGAGTTTGAGCGAACCGGTAAAACTCGCAGCCGATTCAAGCTCGCCCGCAGCCGAGCCCGATGCCTTGAGGGAATAGCGCCTGAGCCATTCGAGGTTTCCCGAGGCGTCGTATTCCGCTTGGGCGGACACCGTCCCGCCCGCGCCGTAGGCATACGCGAAGGAATACGCGAGGGCCCGGTCGGCGCCGTAATAGGCGGCCACGTCGACGAGTCCCGATGAGTTTCGGCGATACTTCCAAACCCCGACGAGGGTGCCGTCGGCGGTATAAGACTGCTCCTGGTCAACGGTTCTCGCGGCGACATCGGAGATATACCTGACCGTATAGGAATGGAGAACGCCGTCGTAATAGCAACTGACCTTCTCGACGGTCTTCGCGGTTTCCGTCGTGCTCGTCACGACGGGGCTTGATAGATCGCTATCCTCGTCTGACAGGTCCCAGCTGCAGGATGCGAACGAAAGAAGGATCGCGAACAGCGCGAGCATCGCTTTCTTCATATATTACCCCTTTACAAGACGCGAGGATCACCGTACAGTTTAAGAGCGCGTGCCTGGACGCTTATAGTATACTCCCAAGGAGTGGAATTTTCCATGATCCCATGCCGAACGCAACCCTGGATCCCGCTCATCCTCATCTCCCTTTTTACGATCATTCCCCCGCGCGCACTTGGCGCGGAAACCCGCGTTACGATAGAATCTCCCGTCCTGAAAAGCGGGATGGCAAGCATCCAGGTGATGATGGAACGGTCAATAGCCGAATTCTCGGATCAAATCAACGCGCTCGTCGACGAATCCATCGATAAGCCCGATTTGCTCGCGGGTTCCTCGCTTGCCGCGGCGCAGGCGGTACTCGTGCCCTCATTGGCCCATGGAACCGCGCGCCCTTATATCGGGCTCGGCAGCGTCGCCTCCTATTATAGCCCAGGCCTCTCGACGGCGGTCGTTTCCGACATGAACGGCCTCGACGCGACCGAGGACATCGACGCGGGTGCATGCATCGAGCCGCTCGTCGTCCGCGCGGGGATTCCCCTCAACGGCCTCGTGTACGGGCTCTCGCTCGCCGCCAACGCGGGCTACATGAATGCCGAGGCGGGCTCATTCGGCATCCGCTCGATAACCGCGGGGCTCGCGGCGAACTACGCGCTCATCCCGGCGGGGCACGGCGCCGTCGCGTGGGACGGGCTTACCGTCTCGGGCGGGGGTGACTTCGCGCGGCAGCGGCTCAGCGTGACGGTCGCGGCGAATACGGTCACCGAGGTCATCCCGGTTGACCCCGACGGGAGAGGGCCGCTCGCGTCCTTCGACGTGACCGTTTCCGTCGACCCCGTCATCAAGGCGGGTATCGAAACCACGCTCATCTCCGGGCATCTCGGGGCGTCGACCGGGGTTACCTTTTTTCGGGCCCTCACCCTCTTCGCCGGCGCGGGCGCGACCGCGGGGTGGTCGAAGTCCGCGATCACGATCGAGTCGAACGATCCCCTTGCCGTCTCGGGCTACCTTGGCGGACTCATCGATTCTCCCGGAACGATCGGCATCTCGGGCACCGCCGCCGAGCATAGCGCGGCCTATATATCCCCGTACGTCTCAGGCGGGCTCGCCTTGAGCGTCGGTGCCGTCGACCTTTCAATCCCCGTTTCGATCAAGCCCTTTGATTCCATCGGAGCCGGCGTCTTCATCGGGGTCAGGCTATGAACGGAAAAGCCGTGCAACGCGCGTATCGCGCCCATCACGCCGATCATAACCCGCATATCCGCCCACGCGTCTCCCTCGCGGCGGCGCTTCTCATCGCGTGCGCCGCGCTCGGCGCGGAGGCGCCCCAAGGGACTGCGGCGGACAAGGTCTGGCCGGGACATTCGATTAGGACGGCCTCGGGAATCGAAGGCATCGTCGCCGCGACGCGATCCGACGGCGACCTTACGCCGGGATACGGCATGCGGGGAACGCTCGCGGTCGAGGGATTCTTCGCGCCCGCGCTCGCGCTTGAGGCCTCGGCGGGATACCGCTGGATCGACCGCGCCGACGGTCCCCTCCCCCTTCCCGGCGCCGCGCTTAACGGAGGCTATCGCTTCTCGCTCCCCAGGATGTTTTCGATCACCCCGCTCGCCGGATTTTCTCTCGAGGCAGCATGCGAGAAAAGCGGCGCGAAGCCCGTCACGGAACTTTCATGCGGCGCCCGGTTCTCGTTTCTCCTCGCCGACAATGACTATCTCACCGTCACCCCGTTCGCCTCGCTCCCGCTTTCGGGAGGCCTTGAGCCATCGGTCTCGCTCGCCGTCGGCCTCCGAAGCGAAAATCCCTGGATGCTCCCGGCGCCCGAACAGCGCCCGAAGGTCCGCGCGAAGCCGGATCTATTCTCGCCCGACGGAGACGGCATCGACGACGAAACGAAGCTCAGCCTCTCCTGCGCGGACCGCGCGCTCGTGGCGAAGTGGTCGCTCACTGCCTTCGACCAAAACGGAAAGGCATTCAAGCAATGGAAGGGAACGGGTAAGCCGCCTCGCGCGATAGCATGGGCGGGCGACTCCGACGGAAAGGGCGCGATCGAGCCGGGTATCGAATACCGCCTCGCGTTCGAGACCGAGGACGCGCTCGGAAGGCAGGACCACGGCGAGACGCGCGCGACCTGCGACATACTCGTCATCAAGGACGGGGACCGCTACAAGGTTCGCGTCAGCGACATCATCTTCCCCTCGGATTCGTGGGAGCTTTCGCCCAAGGAATCGCGAAAGCTCCTTGAGGCGAACCGAAAGACCCTCGACCGAATCGCGACCCTCTTCACGCGCTTCCCCGACTACTCGCTGACCGTCGAAGGCTACGCGAACGCGGTTTTTTGGAGCGACGAGAAAAAACTCGCCGAGGAGCAGAAGCGGGAGCTCCTTCCCCTTTCGCAGAAACGGGCGGACACCGTCAAGGCCGCGCTCGTCATGCTCGGCATCGACGAAGGGCGCATCACGGCGAAAGGGCTCGGCGGCGCGAAACCGGTCGCGGCATTCGCCGACGCGCAGAGCGTCTGGAAGAACCGCCGGGTCGAGTTTATCTTGGAGAAGCGGTAGCGCGCGCGACGACCGAGAAGATGGCGCTCGAGACGGCGCCCGCGATGATCATGATACCGCCGCGATGCATCGCGTCGCTATCCATCCCGTCCGACATGCCCGAAGCGACCGTCGCGAGCCCGCCCGCGCATAAAAGCGCGCCGCCCGCCGTCAGCGCGATGGCGCCGTAATGGACGGCCTTCTTTCCCTTCCCGTCAGGCATGCCCGAAAGAAGCGGCGCGTCGGTCGCCTGCGGGGGCACCCAATCAAGGCGCTCGGCGGATACGGGGAACGAAGCGCGGCGCGATGGCTCAAGGACGCCCCGTGAAGGCGCGAAATCTCCCGACGATGGGGAAAGCGATAGGGTATTTGAAGGTAATGTGATCGATTCCGCAAGTGCGGGGAATGGCGAGGCCTGAAGGGCTATCGCGAGAGCGACGGCCCTGAGCGGCCGCATTCGTTTCTGATCCATGGTGAAAAGTATCCCACAGCCCTCGGTCTATTGTCAAACTGGCATGCGGAAAAAAACACGAGAGAGACGCGCGAGCGCACGAATGCGCCCGAACGCGTCTCCCTAGCATACAGAGATTATGCCCTTAGTATCTTAAGCCGAATCCGACCGGCCATTGGGGCTTTTCCTTGCCTGAAATAAAGCGATCGACAGGAAGCTGGGCGACCGATACGGGCCAGTCGAAGGAAAGCTTTCCCGTGGGCTTAACGTCGCCGAAGAGGATGTCCGCGACGCCGCCGCCTTCGGTACCGGGGAGCCATGTCGCCACGACGGCCTTCGAGCGCGCGTCGGCGCCTTCGAGCACGAGCGGGCGGCCGCTCACGATGACGAGGACGACCGTATCGAACGCCTTTTGCGCGCGCTCGATCGTTGCCCGCTCGCTCGGCATGATTCCGAGTCCCGTGCTGTCGCCGACGCCCTCGGCGTACGGAATCTCGCCGACGGCGACGACGCAAACGGCCGCCTTATCCGCGTTCGCGAAGCTCGCGTCCTTGCTGTACGCGACCTTCGAGTCGCCGATCTTTTCCTTGATGCCCGCGAGGATCGTCGTTCCCTTGGTGATCGGGCCCGTCTTACCTTGCCAGGTCATCGTCCATCCGCCGCACATGATGCCGATATCGTCCGCGGCGTTTCCCGCCACGTAGACCTTCGCGGCGTCCTTCCGCAAGGGAAGCGCGCCATCGTTCTTGAGCACGACGACGCTCTTCGCGACCGCCTCGCGAGCGAGCGCAAGATGCTCGGGGGAGCGAACCGATTTTCCGAGCTCGCGGTTCGCCATCGGCCGCTCGAAGAGGCCCATCTCGAACTTCACGCGAAGTATGCGGCGCACGGCGTCGTCGATCCGCGAAAGGGGGATGTCGTTCGCCGTAACCGCCTTTTCCACGGTGTCGATGAACTTCTCGCCCTTATAGGGAACCATGTTCATGTCGATGCCCGCGTTGATGCCGGCAACCATCGCGGCGTAGTAGTCCTTCGATATTTGGTCCATGCCGGCCCAGTCCGTGACCACGAAACCGGTGAACCCGAGCTCTCCCTTAAGAAGCCCGGTAATGAGTTTCTTCTGCGCGTGCATCTTTGTTCCGTTCCAGCTCGAGAACGAGACCATCACCGTGCGCACGCCTTCCTTCACCGCCTGCTGATACGGGGGAAGGAACGTCGCGCGAAGGTGAGCCTCGTCGCACCGCATGTCCCCCTGGTCGATCTTGAAGGCATTCGTCGTCGACGTTCCCCAGACGGTTCCGCCGTCGCCGAGAAAGTGCTTCGCGGTGGCGATGGGCTTTGCGGCGCTTCCGACGTCGGAGCCCTGGAACCCGCGAATGAAGGCGGCCCCGAGCTTCGTGACAAGCGCGGTATCTTGCCCGTAGGACTCGTAGGTGCGGCCCCAGCGCGGGTCGCGCGCCACGGCGACGCACGGGGCGAAGGTCCACGGGATGCCGGCCGCGGACGTTTCGGCAGCCACGGCGCGCCCGATCCGCTCGACGAGGTCTGCGTCGCCCGCGGCGCCGAGCCCGATGTTGTGCGGGAAGATCGTCGAGTCCTTCAGGGTATTGTTACCGTGCACCGAGTCGATTCCGTAGATGATCGGGATCTGAAGCCTCGATGAAAGGGCCGCGTTCTGGAAGGAGTCGACCATGGCGCACCAACCCTCGGGCGTGTTGTTGGTCGGGGCAGCGCCGCCGCCGCTCAGTACGCTGCCGAGCCCGAGACCCCGGACCTTGTCGGGCGTAAGACCGTCCATCGCGAGCTGGGTCATTTGCCCGATCTTCTCGCGTAGGGTCATGCGCTTCAGCAAGTCCTCGACGCGGTCCTCGATGGGAGCGTCCGCCTTTCGATAGAGGGCGTCCGCCGGCGGGCGATCGCCGGGAACCGCCACGACCGTGCCCCGTTTGGGCAAGGCGTACTGCGGATTCTTCAGCAGCGCGAGATAGTCCTCGCAAAAGATATCGATGTTTTCGGGATTACCCGACTCGGCGGTCAGGATGTAGTCGGTAAGGTCGGTAACCCTTCCGCTGAACTTAGCCCCGCGCGCCTCGAGAAGCCCCGAGAACGAAGGCCAGCAGGTCGCTTCCTTTCCGTTCAGGAGCCCCGCCTCGGCGACGAGCGCCGGGGTTACGCACTGCGCGCCGATGAGCTTGCCCTGCGCGTGAAAATCCCGCGTGAGGCCCGCAAGCTGCGCGTTCCCGAGTAAAGACTCTGCGCCAAAGCCGCCGACGAGGAGCAGTGCCTGGAAGTCCTGCGCCTTAACTTTTGATAGCCCCGAATTGGGCTTCACGCGAAGCCCCGCGATACCGACGGCCTCGTCCCCCGAAGGGGTTATCACGCGAACCGAGTAGCCATTCTTCTCCAGCGCCGCGCGCGGCACGCTATACTCAATCTCGTAAAAGTTTTTTTCGGGCAGGACCATTAAAACGGTCCGCGAGCCACCGCAGGCGGTCATGACAAAACACAAGGCGCAGAGCGCGCTTGCCATGAGCCGCCGCATAAGCGTATTCAGCATAGTCATCTCCTTAAAAAATGAAGTTTCCGTCACCTGCGCATTAGTTGTACCGGGGAGCCGCCCCGATACTTAAGAGATACTGATAGATATCGTCCTTGCCGCTCGACTTCGCCGAAGAAAGCGCCGTGTCGCCGTTACCGTCGACTATGTTAAGGACGGCGCCCTTCGCGACGAAAAACTTTACGGACTTAAGCGTGCCGGAATACGCGGCCCATATCACGGGACTCGCCCTGATCCCGCAAAGGACGTCGATATCGACGCCCCGATCGAGAAGCAGCGCCGCGACATTGAGTCCCTCGTAAATCGCCGCGTAATGCAGTGCGGCCTTTCCCCGGTCCAGCGCGTTTACCTGATTCGGGTCGACGCCCGCGTCGAGGAGCATGCGCGCGGCCTCGGCATTGTCGCGCATCGCGGCGTTATGGAGCGGGGTAAGCCCGGTCGCGTTTGGCTTATTAAGGTCCGCGCCCTTCGCGATGAGGAGGGCAAGAACGCCGTTTTGCCCGTTGATTACCGCGACGTTCGCGAGCGAGTTCCTGAAGTCGCCCAACTCGTTGACGTTTCCGCCCCGCGAAAGGAATCTCCCGACGGTCTTCACGTCACCCGTCTTGCACGCGGCGAGCGCCCGCTCCTTCGTGACCGCGCACGACGAGGCGAGCGCGCAGAGAACCGCGACCGCTGCGACCGCCGCAAGCGACCGCGTGACCCTATAACCGCGCGTTTTCGCGCCGAGCTTCGTTTCGCTATTCGATTCGGCGTTTTCCGCGCGAGCGGGATGCCGCATAAACATTTCTTGCATGAAAATCCTCCATTCGCATGATGAATCATTGTCCGAAATCCCGGATTCGACCATCAGGGTATTCATGTATTTTGCTTTTTTTCGCCGGCAGAAAACAAAAAACCCGCCGGCAAAGGGCGGGTTTCGCTAACGAACGGGGAACGGGCGAGACTACTGCGCTTCGGGTTCGATCCAATACCGTTTGCAGTCGGGGGTTCTATTCATCAGCTTTGCCGTGATGAGCTCGCGGCGCAGCATGGTGATGTCGTTGAAGGCATGCAGGCCGCCGATGATCGCGTTCACGTCCTTCTCGGTATAGTCCTTGCCCTTCTCGAATTTTCCCGCGAGGTAGCCCAATACCGCGGCTCGTTCCTCGGGCTTCTTGGGCCATCGTTTGATCTTTCCGTCGTTGTCAAGCAGCGAAGCCAATACGTCACTCATGTATCCACTCTCCTTGATGATCCATAGTATCACGGACGGCGATGAAGGGTAATTACCCCTTCGTCGCGCGACGTGCCGAGCCGCCCGAGATCGCGAAGGCCTTAACCCGCGCGTTAATGAAATTAAAGACGGTCCCGAGGATGATACCGCCGAGAATCACGATCGCGGCGAACTCAATGAGGTTCGACTTATCGGGCGCGACGATGGGCGCGGGTTGGTTTCCCCCGACGAACGGGCCGTCCGCGATGAGCGGGGTGAAGCGCATCAAGAGGAGATTGTGCATCAGGTAGATCTCGAGGGCGATCTTGCCGAGAAACTTCGTCACCGGGTTGATCGACCGCGCCTTCATCATGACCATAAAGACGAAGATGACGAACGCGACGACGAGGAAGGTTTGCGCGGCGAGGCAGGCGTACTTATCCCCGATCCCTAGGCTCCGCGCGGGGCCGAACTCCGTCCAATAGGAAAACTTATCCATCACGAGGGCCGATACTTGGTTAAACCCGACGAGCGCGACGAGCGCGGCGGCGAGCTTAATCCAGTAGCCCCGCTTCAGCCACGCGACGACGGGACCCTCAAAGCGCGCGAAGAGCATCCCTATGAAAAATAGGATCGTGGAGTTTATCCACCATTCGCCCTGGAACCACAGCGCGCAGGGCATCATCCACCAAGACGCGGTCGCAAAGCCGTTGGGCGCCTGCCACCAGTAGGGCTCTCCCGCCCACCACGCGAGATGTCCCCACAGGATGCCGAGAACCATTTGCGCAAACACGAAAATACCCATGGCGGCGAACGCCTTCCGTTCCGACTTGATCCGCGTGAACGCGAAGTAGAACGCGACGTAGAGGAGCGTGATCACGACGATATACCAGGCGTGGCTATTGATGAGGACTAGCCCGAGCGCGGAGAAAACCCATTGGGACGCGCTCATGTGCGTGCCCATGGCGACATCGTAGATCGCGAAGGCAAGGGTCATCGTATAAAACGGGATGAGCACCGTCAGGAGCCGCTTGCGCGGGAAGGTCTTGAGATAATCGCCCTTCTCGCGCATGCTCTTGATGAGCCCGTACCCCGAGCAGAAGAAGAAAATCCCGACGAACCAGAATCCGATCTCGGGGAAGATGGTCAGCTCATTGGCTTGCCTGAACGCGGCGGTCTGCGAGATATGGTGCAGCATGACGCACACCGCGCAGATGCCCTGCAGGCATTTCGTCGCCTCAAGCGACATAAAGTCATCGTTAAAGCGGCCCTTCCCGGCGAACCGCATCCCCCAGACAATCAAGCAAAGCAGTAACCCATACACGACGTAGGACAATTCAGCGCTCCTTCACGCGATACATTTCGTCGGCGCACGGCCAGGCGTCTTCCCTCTCGCCAATAAAAAAACCGAATCGGCAAAAAACCGATTCGGGATAGTTGGCAAACGAGCGGTTCGTTTTATCAGCGTATCACGGAATCCGTTATACGCAACATTCGATAAAAGCGCAACCCGCCTATTTAACGAAGGATTTACACAACGCGGCGAATGAGTCGAGGCTCGTAGTCGGAAGGGTCAAGAACCTTCCGGGGTAACGGGAGCGGCAGCCTCCGAGGCCTCGGGCAACGCGACCCCCTCGATCCTGACGAGGTCGTCATCCGATAGGATCGCCGTGATGTCGAGGATCACGACGAAATCGTCCTCGACGTGGCCGACGCCCTTAATGAGCGCGGTATTAATCCTTGAGCCGATCTTCGGCGGCGGGTCGATCTGCTCCGGCGCGATGGAGATTACCTTCTCGACGGTGTCGACATACACCCCGAAGCGAGGGCATTCCTCCTCCGGGCTTTCCGTCGGCATCTCGACGATGATGATCGCCGTCGCCGCGGTGATGGCGATCTTGCCGATCCCGAACTTGTGCCCGAGATCGAGAAGCGGAACCGCCGCGCCGCGCACGTTGATAACCCCGCTCATGTACTCGGGCATCTGGGGGATATACGTCACCTTCGGGACCGCGAGAACCTCCCTGATGTAACCGACCTCAAGGGCGTATCGCTCCACGCGCATCGTGAACGTCAAATATTGATTCGTCTCTTTCATAGTCTGCTCCTTCATCCATATTCAACCCGCGTCGCCGCGGCGCTCACGATGCGCGCTAGCTTGCGCCCTCCGAGATCTTGAAGTACGAGATGACGTCAAGCGTCCTGCCCGCCTGCTGCGAAAGCGTGTCCGACGTCGTCGTCAGCTTCTCTGCGGAATCGGCGTTTTGCTGCACGACCTTGTCGAGCTGCAAGAGCGCCTGGTTGATCTGCGTCGCGCCCATATCCTGCTCCTTGCTCGACGCGACGATTTCCTGCACGAGATCCGCGGTCTTCTTGATGTCCGGAACGATCGCCGCGATGATCTTGCTCGCCCGCTCGGAGGCTTCGACGGTCGTCGAGGAAAGCGCGTTGATCTCGCTCGCGGCGTCCTTGCTCCGCTCGGCGAGCTTGCGAACCTCGCTCGCGACGACGGCAAATCCCTTACCCGCCTCTCCCGCGCGAGCCGCCTCGATCGCGGCGTTCAGCGCCAAAAGATTCGTCTGACTCGCGATCGTCTCGATAATCGAGATCTTCTCGGCGATGTCCTTGATCGACCGCGTCGACTCGGCGACGATCTGGCCGCCCCGCTCCGCCTCTCCGGCGACCTGCATCGCGATCTTCTCTGTCTGCGCGGCGTTGTCCGCCGTCTGCTTAATGTTCGCGGCCATCTGCTCCATCGAGCTCGAAACCTCTTCCATCGAGGAGGCCTGTTCCGTAGCGCCCTGGCTCAGCGCCTGGGAAGACGCGGCGAGCTCGGAAGCGCCGCTCGCCACGTTTCGCGACGATCCCTGCACCTCGGAAACGACCTCGCGGAGCTTCACGACCATCGAGTTCAGCGCCGTCGCGAGAACGCCGACCTCGTCGGCGAGATTGATGTCGAACCGACCCTGGAAATCTCCCTCCGCGACGCGGTTCGCGTAGAGTGACGCGGCCTTAAGCGGCCGCACCAGGTTCCCGGTAAAGAGCCACAGAAGGATGAGCGAGATGATCAGGACGACCACCCCGACGACGATCTGCAGGAAGATGCTCAGCTGCGCCTTCTGCGAAAGAGACGCGTCCAAGGCGGTCGCGTCCGCCATCACGACGGCCGACGGCACGCGCACGAGAACCGACCACGGCTTTCCCGTCCGCCCGAGCTCGATCGGCGCGAACGCCTGCATCAGGTCGCCCGCCTGGTTCACGAGCGATTTCCCGCCCTGCACGGTCGAGAGAACTTCCTGCCAGTCCGAGGGGAACAGGTCCTTCCCCGACTTTCCGATGATATCGGCGTTGGCGCTATTGGCGACGATGAGCCCCATATTACTGATGATGAGGACCTCGCCCTTCCCCTCATAAAGGGACTCGGCGACCTTCTTGGCCAAATCCTGCAGGAACCCAAGCCGTAAGTCCGTGCCCGCGACGCCGAGGAATTTCCCGTCCACGACGATCGGCACCGAGATGGTCGCGAGCCAATCTTGCTTGCCCTGGATGATGTAGGGCAACGGGTCGAGAACGCTTTCCTTCAGGGTTTCCCGGGGGCCTAGGTACCAGCCGCCCTTGCGGACGCCGTTCGGATTCGGCTCGGCGTTCTCGTAGTCGACGAGCGCTTGTCGCGCGATCTTTCCGTTGGTATCGCGGTTCCAGTAGGCGATGAGACGCCCGGTATCGTCGTAGCCGTCGGCGGTGCGGCCCGCGTAGAGCCGATCGTTCGGGTCGACGCCGTTCGGCTCCCAGGCCGTATACGCGCCGAGGAAAGCCGTGTTGTCCTGGAGGACTTGGAGGAGCATCCTGTTGATGATAACGCGCAAGTCGGCGCCCCGCGCGGCGCTCGCGCTTTCGATCTTGAGGGTCTCGAATGAGCGCGCGAGCGTCCGGGCGGTATCGAGGTTAACCTGGAGCGCGCTTTGTATAATGCTTGCCTGCTGCCCCGAAAGGGAAAGCAATGAATCCTTCGCCTGTTGATCGACGAGCGTTGAGACGCTTTGCGCCACGAATCGCTGCGAGCCTTGGGTCGCGCTCAGCCCGTACCCGACGAGGGCCAGGGCGGAAGCGGCGAGAAAGGCGCCCGCAACCAAACAAATCTTCACCTGTATCGACTTGATCTGCATACCGACTCTCCTTTCCAAAAGGACCGTAAGGCTCCTGCCTTAAGTATTGGAAAGCGATACGCGAATGTCAAATTCAGGCGAAAAAAGAATCAAGCGCCTGGGCGAATCGGCGCCGCCATTGGTCGCGCGACAAGGTATTGTACTCGCCGATAAGCCGCCTGACCGCGTCCGTGGCGGCGCCATTATCCCGATGGCCGGGCCCGAAGGAAACCGTCCCGTCGCCCGTATTCATCACGATGAAGCGGCTCGAAAGCGATTTATAGCGCCGGTTATCCTTCGTGTCGATCGCCTCGTGGAGGTAGATGCCGCCATGATCGGAGGCGATAAGCCATGTGCAGGCAATCCGCGGGGGCTTTCCCTCGCCAGGGGCAAGGGCTTTTGCGAGCGCGTCGGCGTAGCCGCGAAAATCGATCTCGGTGCCATGAAGGATTACGAGCGCGATTGCGGAGAGTCGATCGGTACCCAAAAGGCCGCGGCGGCGCCCGATACCGCGACAGAAAATCTCGTAGCCTTGCGCGACGGCGACCGGATCGGCGTCGAAGTATTCCCGTAAAGCGGTCGTAAGCATGATGCATCTCCTCGCTGAAAGGCCCGACGCGGCGCGCAATGGCGCGCTCGGCCCGTTCACCGTCACTATAGCACGGATGCCCCGCAACGCCATCGGAAAAAATGCATTACAGTATAGGAGGGAGGCTCGGCCCATGAAACGCTGCCTAGTGATGTTTCTTGCCCTTATCGCCTGCTGCGCGAACGCCTTTTCGAAGAGTCCGACGATCACGATTTGTTACTATGAACGGATGCCTTTTTTTCGGCCAGCTTGAAACCGGCGACGAGGGGATACTCCTCACCATAACGAGCGAGATATTGCGAACCGCCGGGATAGCCTATCGCTTCGAAAAGCTTCCCGTATCGCGAATTTTCGATACAGTCCTCGAAGATATCTATGCATGCTTTCCGGGAGTCTTTCGCACCCCCGATCGCGAGACGCTCTATCGCTTTTCAAGCCTTCCGATTTATCAGGACACGCCCCCGCATTACGTCATCCGAAGGGCCGATCAATCCGAGTATGCGGACATTCACACGATCAAAGACCTCTTGACCAGCGAGAAGACCCTCGGGCTCGCGGAGAAATACTCCTATGGGTCGTGGGTCGACAAAAACGTCAAAGAGTATCGGCCAAAAAGCGTGACGGTGAATTTCGGCGATGACCAACGATCGTTTTACCGTATGCTCGCCGCCGGAAGGTTCGACTACTTTTTCTCGAGCGCGGAGGAAGCGAACTACCTTATCAACTCCACTCCCGAGAACACAGGCACTTTTATTATGAAGGAACTATCGGACGCGCCCGAGGGAAACATCCGATGGATTCTCTTCAATAAAAATACCACCGGAGCTACTTACCCAAATTAACGAGGCGATCGGTATCGTCACAGGAACAGAGCGCTATCGCGAGCTCGTGCGTAAGCTGAAGGAATAGCCGCGCCGAGGGCGATTCTCTCAGCGGGGATTTCACGCGCGGTCGGTCTCGATCCGCTCGAGCAAGTCGAGGAAGGACGCGGAAAAGAGCCCGTTCCGCTCGATTTGCAGGTTGTGCCCCGCCTTGTCGAGTATTTGGATCGTGGCCCGTTTCCATGCTTTATATAACTCGTACTGATCCTCGAACCCGACCTCGGTATCCTGCCTGCCGAGGAGCACCAAGGTCGGCTTATCGTACTCGACGACCGCGACATCGACGGCGGGCGAGAACGCGCCATCGAGCTGCTTGTCGAGGAAGCCTTCGTTTCCCTTCATGATCCCGAGCCTGATGTCGGCTTTGTACATCTCCCACATCGGTTTCGTCTCGACGATCGAAAGGAAGTCGAACCCGACGCGCTCTTCGGCCGAAAGCGTCGCCAAGAACGCCTCATCCTTTTCGAGAACTACCTTCGGCGCGACCCTCCCCTGCCGCCAACCCGGATACACGAGGGGACAAAGGAGGAAGAGTCCCTTGATCTTGCTCTTTTGCCGCGAGAGAAGCCCGCGCGCCAGATACCCGCCATAGGACTCCCCGGCGAGTATGTAGTCGGAATCTCCATTGATGAACGCGATAAAGGCTTCGATATCGGCGAGCATGTCGTCCGAACGGTGGATGCTTTTCG
>Ga0116170_10001401_pt1 | contig 24362 bp, 22 predicted proteins | sample AD_JPNHW1_MetaG_FD_89797 | JGI IMG/M metagenome (GOLD analysis project Ga0116170, IMG submission 89797) | Active sludge microbial communities of municipal wastewater-treating anaerobic digesters from Japan - AD_JPNHW1_MetaG | ecosystem: Engineered > Bioreactor > Anaerobic > Digestate | place... | reverse complement strand
GCGCGAGGAGACGGCGAAGGGCCGATCCACAGCGATGGAGCCCTCCAGGAGGACCCGGTTGAACAGCTCGCGCCAGACGCGGGCTTCCTCCTGCGGCAGCAGCTCGTCGAACGTGGTGCCGGTCTGGATCTCCACGCCGTAGGCTTCGCGCAGGCAGTTCTGGGTGGCGCTGTTGCAGAGTCCGATGGCGAAACATTCGCCGTCCACCAGGAACACCAGATCGTCTGTGCTGTTGATGAGCGAGGCGAACAGGGCGCGGGATTCCTCCAGCTCCTTTTCGATGCCCAGGTGCGCATCGGCCGCCTGCGCCATGAGCGCGCGCTCCCGGCGGAAGCCCCCGACGATCACCCAGAGCATGACGATGCCCAGGGTGTTGACGAGCAGGAACCCGACCAGCAGATCCGTGAAGCGCGCGTTCGGGGTTTCCGGGATCACGAGGCTGGGCCAGATCCGCTCGAACGCGAAGAGGCCGACGCTGTTGATCACGAACAGGGCGAGCATGTTCCAGCGGAGGCGGTCCGTGAAGAAGATCACCAGGTAGGTGGAGGCCTGGAAGAAGTAGAGTCCCACGCCTCCCTGGCTGCCGCCGTTGATGAACCAGAGGGTGTCCAATCCGCCGAGCAGAAGCAGGAAGGCGGTCTTGTAGAGATGGGTGCCCCGGCGGCTGGCCGTGTAGATGGCCAGCGCTCCGAGCGCGATCAACACCGTCACCGCGTTGATCGCGAAGGAAAGGCCCTGCGAGATATTGGCGGGAAGGACGATCAGGAAGATCGCCAAGGCGTTAATCAGGCACATGCCTTGGAGCAGCCGGGGCTCCAGGCTGGACTGATCTTCTGGCGACAGGCACTCCGCGACGAGCTGGACAAACCAATGGCGCGGCGCGGGCGGGGCTGTTCGCTGCAGCCTGCCCATTGGCGCCATACCGTCCGATTCATCCGGCATTCGCTCTCCGTGGAAGAACCTAAAGGATACCGTCAGAATTCATTTGCAAGTGCCACTCATCCTCGAATTGCGTGACGATTTTCCGATTCTGTCAGGGGGCTGCCTGACCCCCGTGGGCTGCGCCCGGCAGGACCACGCCTGGCAGGACATTGATGCGGCCATTGGTCTCCAGGATCACGTAGCGCACGTCCGCCAGGTCCGCCACGCCCGCCTGGCGCACAGCGGCCATCATTTCGTGATGGGTGATCTGTTCCCGCGCCATGAGCTTCTCGTCCACCACGCCGTCGTGGACCAGGATCTGCGGCTTGCCTTCGACGATGCCTTCCACCTTCTTGCTGCGAAAGGTGGCATAGCCCATGGCCCCGTTTGCAGCCAGGAGGGTCAGCACCAGGATGAGCCCGCCGGTGACGCTGTTATCCCCCGCGTTCATGCTGTTCTGCACGGCGTTGGAGATCACCAACAGCAGCACCAGATCAAAGGGGGCCAGCTGCCCCACCTGCCGCTTGCCCGTCAGCCGAAGCGCCAGCAGCACGAAGCCGTAGATCAGCAGCGCGCGCAGAACGAACTCCCACCAGGGCTGGGAGAGCTTCCAAAGGCTTTCGGAGACGGGCAGGGCGGCAAGGGCGAGCATCAGGCCTCCTTGGCCCGGCGGCTGTAGATCAGGATCCAGGCGCACAGGATAACCATGCCGACCATGGACATCCACTGTCCAAGCTCGCCTTCCAGCGCATGGTCGGACAGGATGTGGATCCCGCTGGAGAGCCGCGCCACGCCCACGCTGCGGGTGGCGGCGTAGCGCAGGGCGGCGTCGGCCATGCCCATCAGCGCGCCGCCCGCCATGAGGCCCGAAGCCACAATGATGCCGCGGTTCTCCCTCGCCTTGGTTTTGGCTTTGCTTTCGCCCGCCTTGGCCTTGTTGACGAAGTGCGCCAGGATGCCGCCCAGTAGCAGGGTGGTGTTCAGTTCGATGGGCAAGTACATGCCCAGAGCGAATGCCAGGGGCGGAACCGAGCACATGCGCAGCAGCAGCGAGAGCAGCACACCCAGGCCGAAGAGATACCACTGCAGGCCTGAGGAGGCGCTGCCGAAGATGCCCGTCAGGATGGTCTTCATGGCGCTGGCCTGGGGCGCGGGAATGGAGGCGCTGCCAAATCCCCCCGGCTGGCTGGCCAGCAGCCACATGGCCAGGCCGCAGCCGATGGCGGCGACGAAGGTGCCCAGGAACTTCAGGCCCATCTGCTTCGCGGGCGTCGCGCCGATCCAGTGGCCGATCTTCAGGTCCGTCGCGAAGGCACCCGAAGCCGACAGCGCCGTGCAGACCACCCCGCCCACCATCATCGTCAGGAACATGCCGCGCCCGCCCGTGAGCCCCAGCTTGAGCAGCACCACGCCCGTGATGATGAGCGTCATCATCGTCATCCCCGAGATGGGGTTCGTGCCGATGATGGCGATGGCCCGCGCTGCCACGGGGGCGAACAGGAAGGCGATGGCCATGACCAGCAGCGTCGCGATGGCCGCGGCGCCCAGCGAGCCTGTTAATCCCAGGCCGAACGAAAAGAACAGGAAGGTCACCAGCGCGAAGATGATCAGCCCCGTGGGCACGAAGCCGTCGGGCAGGCCGCGATCCGTGCGGGGAACCGCCGTGGCCTCGCGCGTGTCCTGGTGTTTCAATCCCTTCAGGTTGGACAGGATGGACCGCACCATGCTGGGCAGGCTGCTCACGATGCCCATGATGCCCGCGCCCGCGATGCCGCCCACGCCGATGATGCGCACGTAGGCCTTGAAGACCTGGTCCGGCGACATCTGCGCGATGGGCATGGTGCCCGGTGCGATAACGCCCGGCGCGTACTGGCCCAGGGCGTGGAACGCGGGCACCAGCACCAGGTAGCTGAGGAAGGAACCTGCGCAGATGATGGCGTCGTACTTCAGGCCCACGATGTAGCCGATGCCAATCAGGGACGCCACGTTGTTGAACCGGAGCGTCATGAACTGCTTGGACAGGAACTGTCCAAGACCGCCCACCTGCAGCGTGATGTTCTCGGTCATGGCCCGGCAGGTGCTGGTCAGCCCGTCATAGAGCGCGCCCGCGCCTGCCGAGAGGGCCAGCACCTTGGCCGAATCGCCCGCACCCTCGCTGGAGACCAGCACTTCCGTGGTCGCCGTAGCCTCGGGCCAGGGGAAGACTCCGTGATTCTCGATCATGAAGTGGTAGCGCAGGGGGATCAGGAACAGGATGCCCAGGCATCCCCCCAGGAAGGACACCAGCACCACCTGCCAGATATTGGGCGCGCTCACGCCCGATCCTGCCTCGCTGGCCAGCATGTATAGAGCAGGGATGGTGAAGACCGCGCCCGCCACCACATGGCTGGAGTTGGCGCCGATGCTGGTGGTGATGACGTTTTCCAGGATCGAGCTGCGGCGCGGAAAGAAGCGCGTGAGGCCCACGGCCAGGATGGCGATGGGGATCGCTGCTTCGATGCCCTGGCCGACCTTCAACGCTAGGTAGGCCGCCGCCATGGAGAACAGGAAGCAGAAGAACAGGCCCATGGACACGCTGCGGGCCGTGACTTCCGGCACGCCATCGCCGCTCGCCACGGGGATGTAGCGCTCGCCTGGGGCCAGCACGCGGCGCGCGTTTTCGGGCAGGCCGTGGATGGAGGAAGACTGTGTCTCATGCGACATGAAAACTCCTGCGAATTTCAACCATCAAGGCCAAACGATGCAGGGACAGTAGCAGAGCCGGAGGGCGGTTTGGATCACAGTGGGACTTTTCCCGGCGTTCCTACCGCATGAGCACGGCGTAGAAGCCCAGCACCACGGCGTTCCAGCACCCGTGGGCCAGGATGCTGGTCAGCAGGTTGCGCGTGCGGAGGAAGGCCAGGGCCAGTACCGCGCCCAGGATGCTGATGGTGGGCATGGCCAGGAGCTGCAGGTGGATTGCGCCGAAGGCCACGGCCGAAACCGCTACGGCGAGGATGGAGCCGCGCAGCCGGCCCAGCCGGGTGCCGAGGCGATGCTCCAGCCACGGCAGCAGCGTGCCGCGGAAGATCGTCTCCTCGAAAATCGGCGCCAGGACGGTGGCGGTGAGCGCCAGGATGACCAGGGTCCAGGCGGACCGCGATCCCGTGAGCATCTCCATCAGCTCTTTCTGGGGCGGATCCTGGTGCTTCATCACGGGAGCAAGGGCCATTCCGGCCAGGATTACCGCCGAAGCCGCTAGGGCGACGAAGCCCAGGGCCCAGGCGGCGTGACGCCAGCGCACCTCGGGAAACAGCTCGCGCAGAAGTTCCTTCAGGCTTTGCCCCTTGAGGCCGCACATCAGTCCGATGCCGATGGTGGCATGGAGCAGGTAGATGAGCGGCAGGGCGACGGGCTTGAGGAAGGGCGCCACGCGCAGCGCGGCCATCACGATATCGCCGGAGAGCAGGAACGCGACGAACCAGCCCAGGAGGATCAGCAGCAGGCCGCGCCCGGAAAGAGCGGTCATGGCTGGGGCGGGTTCGTGGGGTTTGACATGCTTGGTCCAAAGCACGCCCATGGCGATGGCGAAGGCGACGCCGCCCAGCATCGCGCCGATGGCGCCCAGTCCGATCACCATCAGCGCCAGGCCCCGGATCTGGATCCAGGCCTTGGCGTCATTACGCAGTGACTGTCCATTGCCCTCGGATTGATCCATCAATCGGGCTTCCATCAGCCGGGCGGCGTATCCGTCCCGCAGGGCGCGGCGCACGGCCTGACGTTCGGCGGGGCTGACCATGTGCTGGTTTGGAGAGGCACCCCGGTAGGCTTGGGACCAACATCGGCGGAAGGCTTCGCCCGCGCCGGATGGAACCGGGCCCTCCAGGGCCAGGGCCCGTCCCCCCTCGATATCGCCCTTCTCTGCGCGCAGAACGGCTTCCAGCGCCCGATCCCAGGGCTGGCGCGGCTCGGGGGCCTTCTGGGGGATCGAAGCGCCCAGCAGGTGCACTAGGCCCTGCTGGATCTCGGCCACGCGGGCTTCCATGCTGATGCTTACGGTGGGCTGGGTGGGTGTGCGGCGGCGCACCTCCGCGCGCGCCATGAGCAGCAGCGCCGCCAGCAGGGCCAGGATGGCGATCAGCAGATCGCTGGCTCGGGGGGCATGAGAGGTGTGAGGGCTTCGGTCGTCGGTCGGCATATCCAAGGATGCTAGATTTAAAGCATGGCCTTTTCCATTCCCATTGATGTCAGGTTCCGCGACATCGACGCCCTGGAGCACGTGAACCACGGCGCGTTCGTGGACTATCTGGAATACGCACGGTTCCATTGGTGGAGGGAATACCTGAAGGATCGGCCCTTCGAGGAAGATGGCTTCCAGATCGCGCGCCTGGAGATCGATTACCGCAAGCCCATCCACATCGGCGACAAGGTTCGCGTGGATCTGCGCTGCGACCGCATCGGCACGTCGTCCTTCACGCTGGTCTACAAGGTGGTGCGCGAAGCCGATGGCGTGGTGCTGGCCGAGGCCCAGACGCTGCAGGCCTTCATCGATTTCAAGTCCCATCGGCCCAAGCCCATCCGTCCCGAGACCCTGACCTGGCTGCGGAGCCAGGCGTGAGCGCGCTTCTGCGGCTGGGCACCGCCACCTGGTCCGAAGGCCCCTTCGAGCGCCGGGCCTTGGTCTCTCCCCTGCCGTCGGATCCCTCTCGCGTGGTGGATCTCAATCGCGTGGAACGCCTGCGCCTGGCCAAGCTGGGCGAGGGGCGGGCCGAGGCGGTGGCCGACGCCCTGATGCCGGCTTCGCTGCGGCAGGTGCTGGAAAGCGGCCCCCGGGGGCTTCAACGGGCGCGACAGACCCTGGCCTATGCGGAGAAGTGGGCCCAGCGCGGCGGCATTCCCGATAGCCTGGCGCCGCGCCTGGATCAGGTGCGACGTCTGGCCTGTCTTCCCAGGCCCTCGGCCCTGCGCCGGCTGGATGGTTCGCACCTGGATCGCCTATCCGTGCGCGGTCCGGGCGCCGCGCTGGAGACGATGCCCCAGCCCACGCTGGCGCTGGTGGGCCTCGCGGGAGGTCGTCTGGCGGGGTGCTGCCTCGCCCTGGAGGACGCGGGCCGCGTGGTGCTGGGTGGATGGCTGGAGCTGGAGCCCCTGGGCAAGGGTGCCCTCGAACTGCGCTCGGAGGCCCATCAGCGCAAGATCCCCTACAGCACCTGGGAGGGCCTCGCCGCACCCCAGTTGCGCGCCGCCGAGGTGCTGGTGCTGCCCGCCAGCCGCCTGCGTCCCCTGGCCGATCTGCTGCCCGGCAGCGCCTTCACCATCCTGTCCACCTTCGACATTCTGCCGCTCCGCCTGGGCGTGGAGGCTCATCACCCAACGGTGCAGTGACGGGGGTTGTGTGCTGACAATCCGCCGCTGATCCATGCTTCAGCGGAATAGGTGTTTCCAGACCGGTGGCAGCGAGGGTTTCCGCTTCTTTCCATTCCTGCTTCCGGTGGCATCTGTTTGATTGCCGCATCGGTTTCGCAGCTAATGTCCACCTGGTTTGGGCGCGTAAATCCCCACAGTTGTCCTTTGTGGGGAGATGGGAATGCGGCGCCTCTTTTGTTTGCTGGTCTTCTCTGGCTTGATGCTTCCCTTGTGCGCTCAGGAGGTGGAAGCGGGCTTGTACCGGCCTTCATCTGCGGCCTTGGTGTTGAACTATCCTCCGGCCCATATGGAAAAGCACGTTCCCCTGAAGCCGATCTTCCATTTGTATGGTCGCGGGTTTCCGGCTGGAAAGGCGGTGCTCAGTTATGGACTCTTTGCCGGGAACAAGAAATTGCATCATGGCCGTTGGGAATTTGAGGCCGATGGCAGCGTTTTTGAACACAGCATTGAACTGGATTCGAGTTTCCCTGAGGCCGACCGCGTAACTTGGCGCTATGAGGGCAATGGCGACGTGAAGCAAGGGGATGCGCCGCTGCGCTGGTCCCGTTTCCACGGCCGGTTGGAATACACCGATGGCCAGCGGCGCCCCAGCTACATCTCTCTGCATCCTCACAGTTTCGGGGGCGGCGAGTTCCTGGTGCCGGTTGGGGACGATGGCCAATTCGATACGAGACTTCCGGCCCGAAGTTACGCCATCGTCAACGTCAATGGGGGCGGCTACGCCGTGGATTCCATGGAACGATGGGCCTGGCATTTCGATATTTCAAAGGACCGGGAGGAGACCTTTCGCATCGGGCGAACAGAACTCTATTCCATGAATGTCTTCAGGGTGATTGGGGGAAGTGGAACCACCCTCTTCGTCAGCTTTCGGCCTTCGGCCTTGACGCGCATTCTTCAGCACACGGTAGGGCCCGTCGCGAAAGCCAAGGACAAGGCAAGTCTGGCGCTCACGGGAGAGCATCTGAAGCGGGATCCCATGGCCATTGCTCCCGACCTTCGCAAAAAGGATGTGAAAGTCTGGCTGGATGGAGAGCCCCAGACGGTTTCAGACCTCAATCGTCTGGTTGAGACCCAGTTCCAGGGCTATAACCAGACGCAGTACATCCTTCAGATCACGTCTGGAAAGCCCCTGAAGCGCGGTTTCCACCACGAAGTGAAGGTGGAAGTTGAATCCTCGGATGTCTTGAACGGGAAATTGATCACGGATTTCGGCCAGGGCAGCGTTGGCCTCTTCATCGAATAGTGAAGGAGGCTTTGGCCGCTATGCTTGCTGCTGCCTCTGCGCGCGTTTCGAAGGATGGGCGGGAGGGATCGGAGCACTGAATGCTGCACGCCTTTTCGAGAACGGAACTGCTGCTGGGCACCGAGGCGATGGATCGCCTGCGGGACAGCCAGATCGTCATCTACGGCGTGGGTGGCGTGGGCAGCTACGTGGCGGAGGGCCTCGTGCGAAGCGGGGTCGGGCGGTTCGTGCTCATCGACGATGACTGCGTGTGTCTGACGAACCTCAACCGCCAGTTGCACGCCACGCACCGCACGGTGGGCCAGCCCAAGGTCGAGGCCATGAAGGCGCGCATCCTGGATATCAACCCCAAGGCCGAGGTGATCACCCACCAGCGCTTCTACGCGCCGGGGCTGGCGGATGAGCTGATGCCCGCCACGGCTTCGTACCTCGTCGATTGCATCGATACGGTGACGGGCAAGCTGGATCTCATTGTGGAAGCCAAGCGCCGCGGTCTGCGCATCATCAGCAGCATGGGCGCGGGCAACAAGCTGGATCCCACGCGCTTCGAGGTGAGCGATCTGTCCCAGACCAAGATGTGCCCCCTGGCGCGGGTGCTGCGAAAGGAGCTGCGCAAGCGCGGCGTGACCTCGCTCAAGGTGGTCTATTCGCGTGAGGAGCCGCTGACGCCGAAAGAGACGGAAGGTTCCAGCTGCGCCATGAGTTGCATCTGTCCCAAGGGCAGCGAGCGCACCTGCACCATCCGCCGCCAGATTCCCGGCAGCATTTCCTTTGTGCCGTCTGTCGTGGGCCTCATCCTCGCAGGCGAGGTGATCAAGGATCTGGTCGGCGATCTGCTGGCAAGGCCGTAGGCGATCCTGGGCGCGGCCCTAAAACACAAAGGCCCGGACGCATCCGGGCCTTTGTGCGTTGATCGACAGGATCAGCCGGCGATGATGGCTTCCGAGGGGCAGGCGGAAGCGCAGGCGCCGCAGTCGATGCACTTGTCAGCGTCGATCACGTAGATGTCGCCTTCGCTGATGGCTTCGACGGGACATTCGGTGATGCAGGCGCCGCAAGCAACGCAGGAATCAGTGATTTTGTAGGCCATGGTTACCTCCACAGGTTTTTGGAACACCCATTGTTGCCCAGATCCAGTCCCGGTGCGAACGGAATTCGATGTGCCTCTTTGTTGAGATGTGTTCTCGCCTGTGCGCGGGCTACCATGGGCCATGCGCCTCTTCGATAGTCATTGCCATCTCCAGGACGAGCGCCTGCGTGATGCGCTGCCATCGGTGCTTGTCCGGGCCCGGGCGGTGGGGGTTGAGGGCTTCGTGTGTTGCGCCACGCGCGAGGACGATTGGGAGGCCGTGCAAACACTGGCGGAGGTGCAGCCCGAGGTGGTTCCACTGCTGGGCCTTCACCCCTGGTATCTGGCAGCAGGTGCGCGGTCGGGCTGGCTGCAGCGCCTGGAGGGCGCCTTGCGCGCGCAGAGGGATCGCGGCCCCTGCGGCGTGGGCGAGTGCGGACTCGATTTCGCCCTGGAGGACTGCCATCGCGAGGCACAGGAGGCGGCCTTCCGCGATCAGTTGGCGCTGGCCTGTCGCCTGGATCTGCCGATCTCCATCCATTGTCGCAAGGCGTTCGATGCGCTTGCGCACATCGCGGCAGACCTGGGTCTGCCCCGGCGAGGCGCCGTGATCCACGCATTTTCCGGCAGCGCCGAAAGCGTACGGGCGCTGCAGGCACTCGGGTTCCACTTCGGCTTTGGCTGTTCTCTCGCGAATCCCGGGAACAAGCGCGCTGCCAAGGCGCTGAAGGCCATCGCCTCCGATCGCCTGCTGCTGGAGACGGATTCGCCCGATATGGCCCCGCGCTCCGTGCCTGGGTTCGAAACAGCGACGCTCAACGAACCCGCGAACATCGTCCTGGCGCTTCGAGCCGCGGCCCAGTTGCGCGGAGAAGATGTGGATGTTCTGGCCGAAGGATGTGTTGAACGGACTCGGAAGATATTCCTGGGATAGTCGATGGTCTTATTGCTCGTATGGCTATGGATGATTGTTCTATTTGATGTGTATAGTCTTGCGAAATGAACGGAAAAAACCTTTATGTATTCATGTGATGAATGATGATTTGTTTGATTGGGGCTTTGATGCCTAGTGTTGGCCTCCATTGACTCTAGCCATGAGTCTGGCCATGAGGTTGGCTGTCCGATCGAATCCTTCGAGAGAATGATTGTAAATTCCTTGTATCTGATGATTGAGCCTTAGCATTGTGGCATGGTCGTCATGTCAAGGCTAAAAGAGTGTTTTTAGGGTGTTTGATGTCTATATTTTAATTATAGCAATCATGGGATGACTGTTGTTGGCGGCGTCGATAATCTTGGAGAGGCAGGGCGTCGAACGCTGGAATATGCGATGAATTGAAAAATATGTTTGGATTTACATCTTGATCTTGTGTTTTTTTGATGCGGCGAATTAACCCTGGATCGCTGTTGTGTCGATTCTGTGCGAATCGGCAGTCTTGTGGTCTCGAAATGGAATGGAGGGCTTGAGATGTCTTTCGCTCGAACGTTGCGGCTTCTGGTCTTGCCCCTGGCGAGCGTCGCCGGATTCATGGCCTGTATGGAAGGGGGGCATCGTTCGCCTTCGTCGGCGACCGTGGCCTCGCCCACGATCACCAGCCAGCCTACGGCTCAGAGCGTGAACGCGGGCCAGTCGGCGACGTTCTGCGTGACGGCCTCGGGGACGGGGGCTTCGTACCAGTGGCAGTTCAACGGGACGGCGATTCCCGGCGCGACGTCATCCAGCTACACGATCGCCAGCGTGACGGCGGCCAACGCGGGCAGCTACACGGTGGTGATCACCAACGCCGCCGGTTCCGTGACCAGCACTCCGGTGGTGCTGAGCGTGAACCTCCCGCCCACGATCCGCGCCTTCAAGGTTTCGCCCACCACCATTGGCATCGGCGGCGGGGCGATCCTGTCCTGGGATGTGACGGGGGCCACCAGCCTGTCCGTGGATCAGGGGGTGGGAACGCTGACGGGAGACACGGGAACGATCAACGTGGGGCCGAGCGCCACGACCACCTATACGCTGACGGCTGCCCACGGAACCGCCATCAACACGGCGACGGCCACCCTGGTGGTGGACGCGACGCTATTCCGCATTCGCAGCTTCGCCGCCACGCCCAGTCCGACGACCTATGGCGGGAGCGCAAGCCTTGCCTGGACCTATGAAGGCCTGCCCCTTTCCTTGACCTTGAATGGTTCTGCAGTCAGCGGGCTTTCGGCCACGGTGAATCCGGTGCGCCGCCAGGCCTACACGCTGGCCGGATCGAATGGCACGGTTGCCGATGCCCGCACGATCAAGGTGGCGGCCCAGGGACTGGATCTGCTCGCGGGCAATCCTGGTGGACCTGGCAATGTCGATGGTCAGGGTGCCGCAGGTTGGTTCAATAACCCGGCCGCTGTGGCGGTGGATGGCTCCGGCAATGTCTATGTGGCCGACACGGACAATTCTACGATCCGCAAGATCACGCCGGGGGGCGTGGTGACGACCCTGGCGGGACAGGCGGGAAGTGCGGGTTCCGCCGATGGGATGGGTTCCCAGGCCCGATTTAATGGACCCAGGGGGCTGGCGGTGGATGGCTCCGGCAATGTCTATGTGGCGGACACGGGCAATTCCACGATCCGCAAGATCACGCCAGGGGGCGTGGTGACGACCCTGGCGGGACAGGTGGGAAGTGCCGGTTCTGCCGAAGGGACGGGTTCCGAGGCCCGGTTCAATTATCCCGCTGGCCTGGCGGTGGATGGCTTCGGCAATGTCTATGTGGCGGATACGGAAAATCACACGATCCGCAAGATCACGCCAGAGGGTGTGGTGACGACCCTGGCGGGGGCAGCGGGGAATTATGGATCCGCCGACGGGACGGGCCCTGCGGCCAGCTTTTTCCAGCCCTATGGTGTGGCTGTGGATGGCTTGGGCAACGTCTATGTGGCAGATACGCGGAACTCCACCCTCCGCAAGATCACGCCTACTGGCGTGGTGACGACCCTGGCGGGACGGGCGGGAAGTGTGGGTTTCGCTGATGGGACAGGTCCTGCGGCCGCTTTTGACGGCCCCATGGGAGTGGCTGTGGATGGCAGTGGCACCATCTATATGACGGATTATAACAATGCCACGATCCGCAAGATCACGCAGGAGGGCGTGGTGACGACGCTGGCGGGAACGGCGAAGAATTGGGGATCTGTCGATGGGACGATTTCTGCGGCCACTTTTAACTTCCCCCAGGGAGTGGCTGTGGATGGCAGTGGCAACGTCTATGTGGCGGATACCGACAATCACGCAATTCGCAAGATCACGCCTGCGGGCGTGGTTACGACCCTGGCGGGAACAGCGGGGAATCAAGGTTCCGCCGATGGGACGGGCCCTGCGGCCACTTTCTATCTCCCCCAGGGCGTGGCTGTGGATGGCGATGGCACCACCTATGTGGCGGATTCTTACAATGCCACGATCCGCAAGATCACGCAGGAGGGCGTGGTGACGACGCTGGCGGGAACGGCGAAGAATTGGGGATCTGTCGATGGGACGATTTCTGCGGCCACTTTTGCCTTCCCCTGGGGAGTGGCTGTGGATGGCTCCGGCAATGTCTATGTGGTGGATGCTCAAAATTCCACGATCCGCATGATCACGCCGGGGGGCGTGGTGACGACCCTGGCGGGAACAGCCGGGAATAATGGATCCGACGATGGGACGGGGACGGCGGCCAGCTTTGCCTTCCCCACGGGCATTGCTGTGGATGGCGCCGGCAACGTCTATGTGGCGGATAGCGGCAATTCCACGATCCGCAAGATCACGCCGGAGGGCGTGGTGACGACCCTGGCGGGAACGGCGAGGAATCGGGGATCCGCCGATGGAACCGGGGCGGGGGCCAGCTTCACCTCTCCCTATGGCATCGCGGTGGATGGCAGTGGGAATGTTTTCGTGGCAGATACGGAGAATTCGACCATCCGCAAGATCGCGCCCGGGGGTGTGGTGACGACATTGGCGGGGATGGCAGGCCGTGCGGGCTTTGTCGATGGACAGGGCTCCGAGGCCCGCTTCAACGAGCCCTATGGCCTTGCTCTGGATGCCTCCGGCAATCTCTACGTGGCGGATCGTGGGAATGATGCGATCCGCAAGATCACGCCTGGGGGCCGAGTGACGACGGTGGCGGGGATGGCCGGGGTTACGGGATTCGCCCCAGGGCCGCTGCCGGGCTGCTTGGTGGCGCCCGTTGCGATCGCCCTCACGCCCGATGGGGACCTGATGGTTGTCTGCAACAACGGCATCATCCAGATCACGGCCCCTGATGGGCAGTAGCGGGGAACGATAAACCGCTGCCATATGAATCCAAGGCCCGTCCCGTTTCAATGGGCGGGCCTTGTGGTTTCACAGAATCCGGGACATCCGGGTCTGTTGGTTTCAGGCCTTTGGCGCGGGGTTCTTGGTGAGGCCCACGCGCTCGGAGAGCTTGCCCGCAAGCTTGGCGTCCAGCAGGGCCAGCTGATCCATGAGGCGGGCGGCCTTCTTGGCCTGCATCGTAGACAGGACAGAGACGGCGACATCCTGATTGATGGCTGCGAATTCCTTCATGGCGCGGGAGGCGGACACGGGATCCATGGCTTCGTAGGTGCGGACGATCTGGGGATCGATGGCGGGCCGCGTGCGTTCGGCTTCGAACTTGGCCTGCGCGTCCTGAAGTGTCTTTTCGCGGGACTGTAGATCGTTGCGGTCGCGGTCCAGGCTGCCCTGCAGGGTGTTCAGGCGCTGCTCCATCTGCATCAGATCGCGTTCCTTGTCGGTCAGGGATTTCTCCTTGCCCTGGAGCTTCTGGGCGAGCTCCGTGATGTTCAAGCCGCCCTTGGCGGGATCCTGGGCGGAGAGCCACAGAACACCGGCGGAGAGGAAGATGGGGATCAGGATCCAAAGCCAGGCGCGGGATTTCATGGAGACACCTCGTGGATCGCGGCGACGGGGCGCCGCTTGAAACGGTAGCGCAGCACGGCCAGTTCGTCCTGGTCGCGGAATTCTTCCTTCAGCAATTCCTGGGCGTGTTCTTCCTGGCGCCGCTCCTTCAGGTGCATCAGGGTCAGGTGATCCTGGTGGGCCTTCTTCAGGGCCTCGCGGGCCTGAACGATGCGGTTTTCGGCTTCCTGCAGCTCGGTGCGGGCCCGTTCGATGTTGCGCTCCAGCACCACCAGGTAGCGTTCGATGGCACGCCATTGATCGAGGTCGATGGGTTCGCCGGGGTTTGCGCGGCGGGACAGGCGCACGGTCTCATGTTCCTGCATGCCCTTCTTCAGGCGCAGCTCGATCAGATCCCGGGCCTGGACGGCCTTGCCCAGAACGCGCTGGGCGTCTTGCTCCATGGCTTTCCTGAGCTTGAGCAGCCCTTCCAGGCGGAAGCGGAAGCGCGTGGCCACGTCACACCGCCGGCTTCAGGAACGGCGTCAGGTCGACGCCGAAGATCTTGCCCATGCCTAGCAGGGTCTGTTCGTAGCTGGAGTTCTCGGCCACGGCCTGGCGCAGGAAGGCCTGGATCGCGGGCTGGAATTGGATCGCCTGGTCGATGGCGGGGCTGGATCCGCGCGTGTAGGCGCCGATCTGGATCAGGTCTTCCGCATCGTTGTACGTGGCCATGAGATCGCGGATCTTCGAGACGAGCTGTTTCTGTTCGGGAATGGCCAGAGCCGAGAACAGGCGGGAGATGCTGCCCAGCACGTCGATGGCGGGGAAATGGTTCTTGGTCGCCAGCTTGCGCGAGAGCAGCACGTGGCCATCCAGGATGCCGCGCACGGCGTCGGAGATGGGTTCGTTCATATCGTCGCCTTCGACCAGCACCGTATAGATTCCCGTAATGGAACCCAGGGCTTCAAAGGTTCCGGCGCGCTCCATCAGGCGCGGCAGCAGCGCGAAGACGGAAGGCGTGTATCCGCGCGAGGAGGGCGGCTCGCCCGCAGAAAGGCCCACCTCGCGCTGGGCCATGGCAAAGCGCGTGACGCTGTCCATCATCAGCAGCACGTCCTGTCCCTTGCGCATGAAATATTCGGCGACGGTGGTTCCCGCCAGGGCGCAACGCAGGCGCAATAGGGGCGTCTGATCCGAGGTGGCCACGACGACGACGCTGCGCTTCAGGCCCTCGGGCCCCAGATCGTTGTCCAGGAATTCCTTCAGCTCGCGGCCGCGCTCGCCCACCAGCGTGATGACGTTCACCTGGGCCGTGGTGTAGCGGGCGATCATGCCCAGCAGCGTGGACTTGCCCACGCCGGATCCGGCGAAGATGCCGATGCGCTGCCCCTTGCCCAGTGTCAACATCCCGTCCAGGGAGCGCAGCCCCGTGGACAGCACTTCGCTGATGCGGCGGCGCTGCATGGGGTTCGGTGGCTGGCCGTGCAGGGGCAGATGGGCTTCGGGTTCGATGGGCGGTCCGCCGTCCAGGGGGCGGCCCAGGGGATCGATGACGCGGCCCAGCAGGGCGTCCGAAAGGGGCAGTTCCGGCAGATGTCCCGTGGCTTCGACCAGCAGTCCCGGCCGCAAACCGTCAGTGTTCTCCACGGGCATCAGCAGCAGATGGCGATCCTGGAAGCCCACGACCTCCGCCGTGATACGCCGGCCGTCCTCCATGTGGATGAGCACTTGTTCGCCCAGGGCCGCCTCGGGTCCGAACGATTCCACGACCAGGCCCACAACCTTGGAGACCCGGCCCAGCATCTCGCCTTGCGGCAGCTTGGCGACCCGCTGCCGGAGGGATTCCAGATCGATCACGACAGGCCCTGCTCGCGCTGGCGGTGGATCATCTCGATGAGGCGGTCGCGGCGGCGCTCCAGCGTGGCGTCCAGCACGCCCTCGGGCGTCTCCATGCGCAGGCTGCCCCGGCTGAGTTCCGGATCTTCCCGGATCAGCAGTCCATGGTGATCCATGAAGATATCCCCCAACTCCTCGCGGTCCTTGGGGTTGAGGAAGATGACGGCGGCCGCCTGGTCCGCCTGTCCAGGCGCGGCGGACGGTTGGGCATTGGAGAAGGGGTGGGCGTCGAGTACGGATTGGATCAGTGAGCGGATGGCCTGCTGTCCGCCGAGAATCTGCTGGGCGGCCAGGTATTCGCCGAAGGCCAAGCTGAGCGCCAGGATCTCTTCTTCGCCCGCGTGGGAGAGCAGATCGCAGGACTGGGAGAGCTCCTGCAGATGCCCGTTCAGGCGCTGGATGTACGAGGCGTACTGGCTTTCCCCAAAGGCCCGGCCTTCCGCCTCGCCAGCGGCGAAGCCCTCTTCGTAGGCCTTGCGCGCGATGTCCTGAGCTTCTTCCTCCGCCCTCTGGAGCTTGGTTTGGATCTGTTGATCCACGGAAGCCAGGCGCTCAGCGTCCTCTTCCGGGGTGGTCAACTCGGATAGCACCGGGGCGTCGTCTTCGGATGACTCCTCGGGGAAGGGCACGGTGAACGTGGCGGCGAAGTAGGGAAAGCCCTCGATATCCTTTTCTTCGGCCACATGAGCCGGGATGATCCGAGGCGAACTAAGAGACATAGTCCTCGCCTCCGCCGCCGCCGATGCTGATGACGCCTTCCTCTTCGAGCTGGCGGACGATTTCCACGATCTCGTGCTGGGCCTTTTCCACGTCCTTGAGCTTCACGGGGCCCATGAACTCCATTTCTTCCTTCATCATCTCCACGGCGCGGCTGGACATGTTGCGGAAGAACTGGGTGCGGAGCTCCTCGCTGGTGCCCTTGAGGGCGGTGGTGAGCGCCTTCTTGTCGACGCGCTTCAGGATTTCGGCGATGCCCAGATCGTCGATGAGCAGGATGTCGTCGAAAACGAACATGAGATCGCGGATGCTGGCGGCCAGCTGGGGATTCTCGTTCTCGATCTTCTCGAGCACCACGCGGCCCGTGGTGCGGTCCATGCGGTTGAAGAGTTCGGCCACGGCCCGGACGCCGCCGTAGGCTTCCGTCGCGAACGAGCCCAGGGCTTCCAGTTTCTGCTCCAGGATCAGGCTGATGCGGCGGACGACTTCGGGGCTGATTTCCTGCAGATTGGCCATGCGCATGGCCACGTCGGCGCGCAGGGTTTCGGGCAGGCTGGCGATCAGATCGCCCGCCTGGCTGGCGTTGAGGTGCGCCAGGATGAGGGCGATGGTTTGGGGATGTTCGCTTTGGATGAACTTCGAAAGCTGCTGGGGGTTGGCGCGCTCGATGCTGCTAAAGCCCGCAGAGGATTCCAGCGCCTTGGTGAGGCGATCGATGATCTTGCGCGCGGCTTCGGGGCCCACGGACTTGATGAGCAGCTTCTTGGCGTACTCGATGCCGCCTTGAGTGATGTAGGTCTTGGCAAGGGTCATGGTGTGGAATTCCTCCATGACCTCGTCCATCAGATCCGGCTGGACGTGCTTGGTGAGGGCGATTTCCTTGGAAATGGCCTGGATTTCGTCCTCTTCAAGGTATTTGAAGACCGTGGCGGCGGCGTCGTCGCCCAGGGACAACATGAGCACCGCGGCCTTCTGGGTTCCGTTCAGCTTGGACACGAGCTATTTCCCTCCCTGGTCTTCAAGCATCCACGAGCGGACGAGGGATGCCGCCGTCTCGGGGTCGCCGAGGGCGCTTTCCTGGATGCGCTTCTTGATCGCCTGCCGCCGCTGGGCTTCCGGCGCTCCGGCTGCACCTTCCGCGTTCAGCTCGGCTTCGATCTCGGCCTGCATTTCCTCGAGGCTCTTGCTGGGGGTGACTTTCCGGGGAGAGCCGCCTTCGCCCTCCGCCCCTGCACCCCCGTGGATGCGCAGGGGTTCGGGCTTGTTGATGGCTGCGGAAATTCGTTTGAGCATGGGCAGCACCACTAAGAAGAACACGATCAACCCAAGGATGAACCATATGGCGATGGGCGCAATTTGTTTGCCCTGGTCCATCCACCATTGCTTGCGGGCCTCGGCTTCTTCCTTCGGGTTGGTCATGGAGGCGAAGGGGATGTTCTCGACCGTCAACTGATCGCCGCGCTTGTCCTGGATGCCCACGGCCGCAGCCACCTGGTCCCGCAGTTTCTTGAGTTCCTCCGCCGTCCGCGGCTGGAGCTTTTCAAGCGGGTTGCCCTTGGGATCCTTCTCCCACAGGCTCATGTTGTCGACGATCACCGCCAGGGAGACGCGCTTGATCTGGCCCGGCGCCTGCTCGACATTACGCTGTACCTTGCTGATCTCGTAGTTGGTCGTCGTCTCTTTCTTCTTGGTGCTCTCGATCACGCCCGCGCCCAGGCCGCCGCCCGTCGCGGGGGCCACATTGGAAGGGGTGCCGGGCACGCCGCCATTGCCTTCGCGCTTGCTGCCTTCTTCTTCTTTCTGCTGGACGCTGCGCTCCACCTGGCCCTGGGGATCGAATTTCTCCTCCTGGTATTTCACCTTGTCGAAGTCCAGATCCACATGGGCGGTTGCGCGCACCTTGCCGACGCCGACCACGGGTTCGAGCAGCTCGGTCACCTGCTTGACCAGGTGGTCTTCCTCCTCGCGGGCGACCTTCTTCTGGGTGTCGGACGCTCCCACCATGGGGTCCTTGCCGGTGCTGCTGAGGATGCGGCTGTACTGATCGATCACCACCACGTTCTCGGGCTTCAGCCCCTCAACGCTGGCGGCCACGAGGTTGACGATGGCCTGGGTGTTCTCCTCGGGCAGGATGCGTGTGCCCTTCAGCTTCAGCAGGACAGAGGCTTTTGCATCCTCCTTCTCTGTGATGAAGGGGCTGTCGTTGCTCGGCGTGATATGGACCGTGGCTTCCTGGACCTGGGACAGGCTCTTAATGGTCTTGGCCAGATCCGCCTCCATGGCACGGCGGTGGATCACCTTCTGGCTGAAGTCCGTGGTGGTGAGGCTGGGGGCCTCCAGCTTCTCAAAGCCCACCTTGTCGCCGGTCAGCAGGCCTTCGCCGGCGATCCTGAGCTTGAGCTCTCCTACGCGCTTTTCCGGCACCAGCACCGTGTGTTGGTCCGAGCTCAGCTCATAGGGGACGTTCTGCTTCTTCAGGCTCTCGACGATCGTGTTGGCGTCGGCCGGGGTCAAGCCCGACGCCAGGGGCGCCATGCTCTCGCGGCTTGCCCATAGGCCAATGCCCGTTAAGGCCAGCAGCGTGATGGCTAGAATGGCGCCGACCATCGCCTTCTGTGTGGTGCTCAGGCCCTGGAAGGCCTTCTGTAGCTGGGTGGTGAGACCGTTCTCGCCGACCATGGGATCCTTTCAATGGCCGGGGTCTCCACCGCTACATCTGCATGCGCATGACCTCCTGGTATGCGCTGATCAGTTTCGACCGGACCGCCATCATCATCTGGAAACTGACATCAGCCTTCTGGACCGCCAGAATGGCCGTGTGCATGTCAGTCTCCCCACCGGTCATCAAGTTCCGTGCCTCTTGCTCGGCGATGTGCTCGGTGCCATTGACCTCTTGAAGTGCCTGCTTGAGAAGATCGGAGAAATTGGCGCCATCAGCGGTCGTTTCGCCGCTCAGCGCGCCACTCTTGCCGGTTTCAGCAAGTGGCTTGATGGAGGACAGCGCGTTGAGGTTGAGAGGGTCCATGGGGTGATATCCGTTGCAGGTTCAGGATGGGGTCTTGGAATCTTCCGCGCCAGTCAGAAAACCGTCATTGCACCCGAAGAATATCCATGGCGGAGAGCGCCATGGATCGTGCGGCCCTCACGACGGCCACGTTGGCCTCAAAAGACCGACTGGCTTCCGTGAGGTTCACCATCTCCTCCACCGGATTGACGTTGGGATAGAGCACCACGCCCTCGGCGTTCGCGTCCGGGTGGGTGGGGTCGTACCGGCTGATGAATGGTTCTTTTGACGTGGTGATTTCGCCGACCTGAACGCCCGTCGCGTCGTTGCCATCAATCGTCTTGCCCATGGAGGCCACCCGGAAAACGGCGTCCTTACGCTTGAAGGGGCCTCCCTCAGCGGTTCGCGTCGTTTCGCTGTTGGCGATGTTGCTGGCGATGAGCTGCACCCGCAGCCTCTGGGCGGCCATGCCAGATGTGGCGATGCTGTTGATCTGATCGAAGCTCATGGTCGCCCCCTACTAGCCCTTCACAACCAGGTAGATTTGCCGCAGTTTGGACTGGGCAAAATTTGAAGCCAGTTGATAGTTGAACTGGGTGCGGGCCAGCTGGTTGGATTCACGGTCCAGGCTCACGTCGTTGCCATCGTTGCGCTCGTAGGAGGGCGCATTGCGGTTGGTGATGGAGGGCTGGGAGCCGCTGTTTGCGCTGGCGAAGTGTTTCGGATCTGTGCGGGCCAGGGGGGTCGGGGCATGGTTCAGCTGATCCAGCTCCGACTTCAGGGCGCTGGAAAAATCGAAATCCTTGGTCCGGTAGCCCGGGGTATCAATGTTCGAAAGGTTCGACGCAATCAGCTCCATCCGCCGGGTGGACAGGGAAAGGCTGCGATCCATGGTCTGGATCATGCGGTCGGATGAAAGAAGATCGAACATGGGAACCCTGCAAGAATCGCCGGGTTTCAGCCCGGCCACTTCTGGAGAAGCACACTCCATGCCGCTTGATCGCGTTGATTCGATCACGGGATTACCCGCGTGATTCGTTGCCCATAGGCTTGTGGCGTTGCTACACTTTGCGGAAGGGTCGCTTTATGGAAGGAAGATTTATGAACATCACCATCCGACAGGAGAAGGACGTCACCATCCTCTATCCCGAGGGCAAGATCACCCTCGGCGATGGAGACCAGGAGCTGGGCGAAGCCGTTCGCCAGACTCTGGAGGATGGCGCGCGGAAGATCATCATCAACTTCACCAAGATCAGCTACCTGGATTCCTCTGGTGTGGGTGAGCTGGTGGGCTGCTACACCTCGATCAAGAACAAGGGTGGGGAACTGCGGATTTGCGGCATGAATTCCCGCATCTTCGGCCTCATCAAGATGACAAGCCTCCACTCGGTTTTCGAAGTCAAGGACACCGAGGAAGACGCCCTCGCTGGGTTCTAGTCCAGCGGCTCATGTTTCGCGCCGCCCTTCCTGCACTCGCCTGCATCCTGGTCCAGGCGGCTCCGGGAAGTGGCGGCGTTTCCCTATTTGAGGCCCAGGCCTTCCTGCCCGTCATAATTACCGGGGGGAATGGGGATGATCGGCACTTCGCACAGAAGGCCATGGGGCTGGACGCCAAAGGCCGCTTGGCCCCGGAGGCACTGGAATCCGCGATTCTGGCTATCAAGGCCACGGATCGTTTCCAGAGCGTGACGGGCGAGCGGGATGGTGCTTCGATCCGTTTGCATCTGGCGCCATGGTCGCCGGTGTCCCAGGTCCGGTTCGTGGGGGATGAACCGTTTTCTTTCCGGAAGGTGCTTTTCCCTGATCTGAGGGGGGGCGTCCGCGCGGGGGATCTTCGGATCAAGCGATGGGCGGATCAGGCCCGGCAGCTTTTGCGGGAGGCCGGGTACCCGAAGGCCGAGGTCGCCATCCGGCGCGAGGCCAACGGCGAGCGCGTGGTGGCGGAGGTTCACGCGGGCCCCCCCGCGCGCATCCGCACCTGCGAGGTACATGGGGATCTGGAGGATGGAGGGACGCTCTGGCCCGTGGACCAGATCCTGGGCTGGGCCCACATCAAGCCCGGCAAGACCCTTTATTCCGAGGATCTGGAGCGCAGGATTCAGAAAGCCCTGCACAGCCATCTGGTGAGCGAGAAAAGACTGGAAGGGCGCGTGGCGGATTTCCGGTGGGATGAGGCCTCCGGCGCGCTGGCTTTCCGGGTGATCGCTGGTCCCGAGGTTCAGGTCAAGTTCGAAGGGGAATGGGGCTTCTCCTGGCTCTCCTGGAAGAACCGCAAGTCCTTCATTCCCCTGGAGCGCGCCATCAGCTACAGCCCGGAGCTGTTGAACGAAGGCGACCGGAACATCCTTCGCTACCTGCGCAACGAAGGCTATCTGGATGCGACGGTTGCGCATCGCAGAGAGGTGACCGCGGGCTCGGCGGCTGCGCCGCAAAAGGTGCGCATCGTCTACACCGTGCACCCTGGTGCCCGGGTTCGGCTTCGGGGTATCCGCTTCGTCCGGAATCACGATATGCCAGAGAGCACACTGCGGAAGGTGGCCAGCCTGCCCAAGGGATTCCTGGGAACTGCGCCCGTCGCCACGCCGGATACGGCGCAGGCCATGGAAGACCGGCTGCGGAACTACTACCGAAGCCTGGGCTATCCAGACGCCGTCATCCGCCGCCTGCCCATGGAGCGCCATGGGCGCGATGCCTCCATGGTCTTCCAGATCCAGGAGAAGGCCCATCGCATGGTGGATCGCCTGATTCTGGAACTGCCGTCGGATCCCGCCTGGCAGGCCTGGACCTTCGCGGAATGTCTGGCCTTGGCCATCTCAGATCGGCCCGCGTCCAGTTCCGCAGCGGGAACGGCGGATGCCACGAAGTTCTACCGCAGCGATCGGCTTGGGCTTTCCGGCGTCACCGCCACCTTGCGCGAGCACGCGGATCCCGCCCGGCCCGGGGTGCGCCTGTTCACGTTCCAGCCCAGCCGTCCCATCCCCTATGTCCGGAATGATCTGGCGATCGTCTTTTCCTCGCTTCGTTCGAGGATGAGCGCGCTCGGCGTCCAGGCGCCGGTGCCCCATCTGGAATTGGAGGGCGATGAAAACGCCACTGTCGTGCGCTTTGAGTTGGCTGATCAGCCGCGGTTGGATGTTCACCGCCTGGTCGTTCAGGGCAGCGATCAGACCCGGGCGCGGGCGGTCTTCCGCGAAACCGCCCTGGAGCCGGGGGCACCGCTTTCGCCGGATCGCCTGTTCAAAGCCCAGTCCAATCTGGGCAACCTGGGCGTCTTCCAGACCCTCGATCTTTCGAATTTCATGGAAGCTTCCGCAGAAGAGCGCCAAGGGCGAGAGTGGCAGCGCGGCGATCTGTTGCTTCGGGCCGTTGAGAATCCTCCCTGGGTGGTCACGTCTTCGTTCGGATACGACAAGAGCCAGGGCTATCACACGGGCTTGGGGCTTCAGCGCCTGAATGTGGGCGGCATGGGGCGAACGCTGGACATGGGCATCCGGGCGGGCGACGCGACCATCCAGAATCCGACCCTTCGCAAGATCTTCACCACCGGGGACTACGACCGGTCCGTGGACATGTACAACATCGGCTACACGGACCCCTGGTTTGCTCCGGGCATGCTGGAAGACTGGCTGCCGGACCGGACGCGCTTTCATACGGAAGCCGCCTACATCGAGGAACACCAGGACGTCTATCTGGTGCATCGACGCCGGATGACGGCCGATCTGGAATGGCGTCTCTCGAATCATTCCATCGTGCAGACGGGGTACCGCTTCGAGCGGGATGACGTGAAGTCCGCCGTCGAGAATATCAGTCAGCACGATCTGATCGTCCTGGCCCGCAGCCCGGATCACAGCATCATCTCGGCTCCCTATGTCCAGGTGGTGCGTGACACACGGGACAGTGCGCTGGATCCGACGGAGGGCGCTTTCACCTCGGCCCGCTTTGAGGCTGCCACCCAGTTCTTCGGGACCAGCAACAACAGCAGCTTCCTCAAGCTGGATGTGCGCCAGCAGTGGCATTGGGGCCTGGGCTACCGGGCGTCTGCGGGCGTCGTGACGCTGGGGGTGCGAGCGGGCGTCGCGCGTCCCACGGCGGGGACATCCCGGGATCTGCCGCTATCCGAGCGCTTCTTTGCCGGTGGTCCCACCACCCACCGCGGACTGGAGCCTGACGCCCTTGGACCTTTCGACACCGTCACGCTTCGGGATTCCAAACCGCCCTTCGCGCCGCTGATCGGCCCCGATGGGAATGAGAAAACCAAGACCATTCCCCTGGGCGGCCAGGCGCTGGCGTTGATCAATCTGGAATACCGCTTCCCCCTGTTCTCGCAAGGCGTATGGGGCGAGGTCTTCGTGGATTCCGGCCAGGTCTACCAATACCTTGACCGCGCGAAAGACGGGTCCTCGGCGACGGCCGCGTTTCCACCGTTCCAAACCGCCTTGGGTGTTGGACTCATCCTGAAAGTGGGACTTCCCATCAAGATCGAATACGCCGCCGATGCGCGACGCATCTTCGGATTGCCGCGCACCCAGCGCCAGCGGGACACCCAGCTTCGCGGCGTTCTCATCTCCGCCGGATTCCAGTTCTGAGGTCCGCGCTCATGGATCGCTGGGCATGAAGCGATGCTTTTCGATGGTTTGGTGAGATGATCCTCCCCATGAGAATCCCAGCCATCCTTTTCCTGACCGCCCTGATGGGCTTGTCCCTATCCGCGCAGGAGCGGGTGGTGGGCGCCACCCATCCCGATCGCTTGTTCACGAGCCCCGACCCCAAGCTGAACGCCAACAAACAGGTGGTCTACCACATCATTCGGGATCTGCTTGAGGCCAATCACTGGGAACTCGCCAGCCAGTACCTGACGGATGAATACATCCAGCACAACCCCAACGCAAAATCCGGGCGCGAGGGCGTCGTCCGATTCTTCACCGAGGTGATGAAGGTGAAGCCCCAGCCCATCGCCGATCGATTGAAGATGCCCGTCGTCTCTGTCGTCGCGGAAGGCGACCTAGTGACGGTGGCGTATCCTCGCGAAGTGAAAGATCCGAAAGATCCTTCCAAAAGCTACTCGACCACTTGGTTCGATATGTGGCGGATCAAGGATGGTCGCGCAGACGAACACTGGGACCCCGCCACGCGCCCGTAAATCTATGGGTCTGATGGACCAATCCATCCATAGGCAAGTCGAGAATCCTCTTGGATGGGACCAGGCCACTTGGTGTTGGAGTTGGGGCCCCTGAATCGGTGAAGG
>Ga0116170_10001399_pt1 | contig 24383 bp, 21 predicted proteins | sample AD_JPNHW1_MetaG_FD_89797 | JGI IMG/M metagenome (GOLD analysis project Ga0116170, IMG submission 89797) | Active sludge microbial communities of municipal wastewater-treating anaerobic digesters from Japan - AD_JPNHW1_MetaG | ecosystem: Engineered > Bioreactor > Anaerobic > Digestate | place... | reverse complement strand
TCTGGACAGCATCGACCGGGGGGACATCAAGCTTTCCAACTATCGCCTCAGCCAGTGGCGGCTGATGCATGTGGGCGCGCAGCCCGTGCCCCCCAGCCTGATCACACGTTGGTTGAAGGTCTTTCCCAATCAGCAGTACGACACCAATTACGGCTTAAGCGAATCCATCGGCCCGGGCTGCGTGCATCTGGGGGTGGAGAACGTACACAAGGTCGGCGCGATCGGAAAAGCCGGTTATCTGTGGCAAACAAGGATTGTGGACGACCACATGAACGACGTGCCTGCCGGAGAAGTGGGCGAGCTGGCAGTCAAAGGCCCGGGCGTGATGAAGTGCTACTATAAAAACCCGCAGGCGACCGCCGAAGTACTCCGTGGCGAATGGCTCTGCACCGGCGATATGGCCCGGCAGGATGAGGATGGTTTCATCTTTCTGGTGGATCGGAAAAAGGACGTTATCATCAGCGGCGGCGAAAACCTGTACCCCGTGCAGATCGAGGACTTTTTACGGGCCAATCCGAAGATCAAGGACGTGGCCGTCATCGGCATGCCCGATGAACGGCTGGGAGAAATCGCCGCTGCTGTGATCGAGGCCAAGGCAGGCGAAACCCTGACCGAATCGGAAGTTCAAGATTTCTGTCTGGAACTGCCGCGATATAAACGCCCGCGCAAAATCATCTTCGCGGAAGTACCCCGCAACCCAACCGGTAAAATTGAAAAGCCGAAACTCCGCGAGCGGTACGGCGCGGGCCATCTGGTAGAAAAGCAATCCACACGATAATGTAGAAAACCGCCCGGCAGCACGCAATGGCTGTCGGGCGGTTTTCTACACAATGAATTTTCCCCGCTGCACGTACATTACAGGTTCCACCCGCCTGCAGTCAGCATCCAGCCCTTCACGGGCCATTTGCTCAATACGAAGAGCAGTCACCGGATCAGCTTTTCGCACTCGGGTTACGGATCAGGTAACCGCTTTTCTCCCACAGCGCCACCCATTCTTTCAGGCGGTTGAGCAGGTCGGCGTTGCTCTTTGTCTTTTCCATCATGTCAATCAGCTGGCTGAGTGCTTCCCGGTTGGTGGCGGAACCCAATACCGTACGGATTGCTTTCAGGCCTTCCACTTCCTGATCGTTCAGCAGCATATCCTCTTTACGGGTACCGCTTTTCTGCATGTCGATCACCGGAAACATCGGTTCGTTATCTTCGGGAATGTCCAGCCAGAGTTCCATGTTGGCCGTTCCCTTGAACTCCTCAAAGATAATGTCGTCCACGCGGGAACCCGTTTCCACTAGGATCGTGGCGATTACGGTCAGGCTGCCGCCATCGCGGGTGTTGCGGGCCGCGCCAAAAAAGCGCTTTGGGCGCACCAGCGCGGCGGGGGTAACGGTGTTGGTCATCGCGCGTCCGCCCTGCGTGAGCGTCGCCTGATAGGCGCGGGTCAACTTGGTCAGGCTGTCCAGCAGGATCACCACGTTCTTCCCCTGCTCCACCAGCCTCTCGGCGCGTTCCAGCATCGTTTCACTCACACGGGTCTGGCTTTCAGGCGCTTCATCGAATGTCGTGGCAAACACTTCCGCGGCGTCGCCAACGGCCTCGCGAATCTCCGTAACCGCCTCCGGCCGTTCGTCGATCAGCAGCATCATTTCATAAGCGTTCGCGTCGTTTTGTTTAATGGCTTTGCACAGTTCCTTCAGCAATACCGTTTTACCGGATTCCGGTGGCGCCACGATCATCGCACGTTGGCCAAAGCCAATCGGCGCAATCAGGTTCACGATGCGCATCGGCCAATTGTGGGAGCTTTGCTCGCTTTCCAGAACAATCCGGCGGTTGGGGTAAATCGGTACCAGCGTATCGAAAGACAGCCGTTCGCTGGACTCCCCGACAGCGATCCCGTTGATTTTTTCCACATACATCAGCGCCGCGAACTTATCCGTATCCCGCTGTGGCCGCGCTTTGCCCTCTACCTGATCCCCGGTACGCAATTCGTAGCGGCGAATGGTCGCAACGGAAACATAAATGTCCTTCTTCCCGGGCAGAAGGGTTTGCGAACGTAAAAAGCCGTATCCGTCCGGCAATATCTCCAGAATACCGGATGCAGGCGTACCTTCTGCGGCTTGCAAGGCCTCCGGCACCGGCTGACCACGGTCGTAAGGCTCGGAAAAAGCGGGATCACGGGTCGGTTTATAGACCGAGTCGTTGTAATACCCTTCCGGAACCCGTGGCGCGACATAACCGGGCTGCGGCTGCTGGTATCCGCTCGGGGCATATCCGCTGCCATATCCGGGGCGCTGATAATCCGTGCGGGGATTCTGCCGATAGTTGTTCCGGTAATCAGGGCGGCCGCCGTACTCCCGCGCGGGCGCGGCACGATAACCCAGCCGGTATCCGTCCACCGTCTGCTGGGGAAACGCGGGGCGTGCCGGAGCAGGCTGGAGATCGTTCAGGTGAACCTCCTCCACTCTTCTCTCCGGAGATTGCGGCTGGGCAAAATTCACCGGGGGGCCAAAGCGCGCAGGGCCTCCGGTGGTATGTGCCTGCTGCCAGGCCGGTTGCCGCAGGGGTTGTTTCAACGTAGTACTTTGTCGGGTTGGTATCGCGCGCCGATATGCCGGCTGATAATCACCCCGGTCTGTCGTTTCCCCGGTGCGTTCCTTCCATTGCTGCGGTAATAAAGGGCTAACACTGGTCACGTCTGCCGAAAGCGCCTCCGGCTGTTGTTTTGTTTCATCGTTGTCCTTCGCAGGGGGTACTTCCGTTCTGGTTTCGGTTACAGCCCCTTTCGCCGTTTCCTCGCCCTCCGCGGTTGCCCCAAGCGCGTCGGACAAGCGCTGCACGATCCCTTCCTTGTCGATCCCCGCGCTCAGCTTCACGCCATTGGCGCGTGCCAGCTTGCGAAGATCAATCACTGTCATGGCATGCAATTCACTTGTCAGCAAAAAAATTCCTCCCTGTATTGATATGGTCGATGGAAGCCTGTCCTGGCAGAAAAGGATGGTTTTTGATAAACCCGGGTAGATCCGGGCAGAACGAACACGATTATAACATCATCACTGGAATGGTTTCAGCGGGCGCGGAGCGGCTTTTGCGCCACGACCATGTCCCGGTTGACCGCCTGCTCCACCCAGTGGGAAAAATCATCAAACGGCGGCTGGATCAACGGGACGAGGCCAGACACGGCCATTTCTCGAACCAGCGTTTCTTTAGGCAGCGTGTAGGTGTTAAATGCAATCGCGATCGCCCCTCCGGGTAAAAGTGCCCTGGCATAGGCGGGCATCGCCTTTTTCAGCAGCGTTTCCAGCGTAGCCATACCGCGCCCTTCGTGTGGAGCGTGTTGCACGCCATAAGGCAAATCCCCCACAATCAGGTGACATCCTTCCGCGCCCGCTATTTCATCCGCACGGGCCGTGTCGCCCCGAATCAGTCGAAGCGTAAGCGTGTCGGCCTGTTTGTAACGTTCTATGTCGTTTGCAAGCGTATATCGGTACTCCTTCATTGCGCCGCCGCCCCGCAGCGTAAGCGAGCGCTCCTCGCGTTTATGTTTGTAACGGTGGTATTGCAGGTATTTTTCAAAGTAGGTATCGGCTTCGTGCACCGCTTTTTCATCGGTTTCCACGCCGATGGCGCAATCCCCTTCCTCCAGTGCGCAGAAAAGCGACGTTCCCCGTCCGCAGATCGGGTCCATCACGATCAGGGGGGACGGAGCAAGAGCAAACGCCGAAGCAGATCGTGCGCAGTGAAGCATCATCGCCGTAAAATCCGCGTTTGTCTTTCCTTTATATTTCAAAACCTGCGACAGATCATTATCCAGATAGGCCTTGCGGCGAAGCGCCAGCGGCTTTAACCATTCCCCATCCCTCACTGCCGCGAACGCGATACCGGAATGGCGCGACAGATAAGCCCATGCTTCCTCGTTGAGCGAATCGGTTTCGACTGTGAGAAACGGCGTGCCAGCAATCGTTTCGATCGCGACGACGGCCCGGACATCCAAGGCAGATAACAGACACTCACATTCAAGCACAGCCAGCTTTTGCAGGGACTGCGCGTAACGTGCGTTGGCGTGAGATTTCACGAGCAGAGCAAATTGCACGGGATTCCTCTCTTCCGAATGAATAACATACTTCAAGAATCGTTCGCTCTGTGATGATCATATCATAAATTATCGCGGTTGGCAATGCCCGTATCTACCGCTTGCGTACGGAAAAATCGCGATTTTCTGGCGTTTCTGACAAATTGCAAGCGATGTTACTTATGTTACCGTTATATAATACTGTACGATTTGTATCCTGCGTCTGCTTCGCTTCACCCGGATGTAAACTACGCATCTCCGGTCGGCACAACAACCAGCCTTTACCGCCGTTACGACAACCGGAAAGCGCCGTGTATCAAAACGAAGAACCCCCTCTCCGGTAAACCGGAGAGGGGGAGGTTATTACCACTTGCGCTTGCGAGCAGCTTCTGCTTTCTTCTTGCGTTTCACGCTGGGCTTTTCATAATGCTCGCGCTTGCGAGCCTCTGCCAAAACACCTGTGCGAGCACATTGACGTTTGAACCGCTTCAGAGCGCTTTCCAGGGATTCGTTTTCGCGGATGCGTACCTCGGACACTGTTATCCCTCCCCTCGCTCATTCCGCCGCGGCCCCTTTCCTCAGTGGGACTTTCTAAAAGGGTACACAACGACCATACAGGCATTATATCGCGAAGAATGCGTCCCGTCAACTAGGAAGTTGCGTTTTTCGACGTCTCCGCGTCGTTACGCCATCCGTTCGGCCATCGGCTGGCCGCCCATAATGTGGAAATGAAGGTGTTGCACCGTCTGGCAGGCATCCTTGCCACAGTTGTTCACAACGCGGAACCCGCCCTCCTCCAGCCCCAGCAACTGCGCCACCTTCGCGCACGCGCGCAGGCAGGCGGCCAGTTCGTGGTCGGTCAGCTCCGTGTTATGCGCCAGATCCGGTATATGGTGCTTGCTTACCACCAGCGCATGTACCCTGGCCTGCGGGTGAATATCGTAAAACGCATAGGTATCTTCATCTTCGTAAATCTTTCGAGACGGGATTTCCCCTTTGATAATTTTACAAAACAGGCAATCGTCCATCTTTTTTTCTCCCTTCATCAGCCCGCACAGTCCAGGCGTTACGGAATGGTTTCCACAGGTGCGCCTGCCATTCCTTCTTTGGTAAGCTCAGATAAGCGGACGTTTACGATTTCTCCTGTCTGTCCGCCGCGGCAGGTAACGTGCACATACTGCGGCGTATAGCCGCATGGCAATCCGGATGCGTTTTTTTCTTCCAGCAGCACCGGCTGCACCGTACCCAACAGTCGTGTTCGGTAAGCCGTCGCCAGATGTTCCCCCACCGCAATCAAACGATGCACACGCTCCGTTTTGATCGCTTCCGGGATCTGCATGAGCATCTCGGCCGCGAGCGTGCCTTCACGGGGACTGAACGGAAAAACGTGGATTTTCAAAAACCCAACGCGCTGGCAAAACGCCTCTGTCTGTTCAAACTCCGCCTCCGTCTCGCCGGGAAAGCCCACGATCACATCCGTGGTAAAGGCTGCGTCCGGGAAAGCCGCCCGTATCTTTTCTACCGCCGCCATGAACTGCGCGGTATTGTAACGGCGCTTCATCCGGGCCAGCACCGCGTCGCTCCCGCTTTGCAGCGCCAGATGAAACTGTGGGCAAAGTTTAGGCAGGCTGACCGCGGCCGCAACAAACGCGTCGTTGACCACCACGGGTTCCAGCGAACCCAGCCGGATACGCCGGATGCCCGAAGCTTCGTGGGCGGCGGCAACCGCGTCCATCAGCGTCGGTTTTTCCGCCAGATCACGTCCGTAACTGGTCAGGTGGATACCGGTCAGCACAAGCTCTGTAAAGCCGGCGTCCGCCAGCGCCTGCGCCTCGCTGCGGATATCCTCCAGCGGGCGGGAGCGCACGCCACCGCGCACCGAGGGGATAATGCAATAGGTGCAGCGGTTATCGCACCCTTCCTGTATCTTCATCACGGCGCGGGTATGCCCTTCGTGCGCATGGATGGAAAGCGGCTCGAACACTGCGCTTTCCAGGCTGTCCACCGCAACGATCTGCGTTCCTTCTGCGATTGCTTTTTCCAACAGTTCCGCAACCTGCCCGCGAAACTGTGTGCCAAGAATCAGCCGCGCGCCCGTATCCCGCAGCTGCTCGCCCATCCGCTGAGCCAGACAGCCCGCAAGGATCAGTTCTCCGCCCGGGTTCTGCCGCTTAAACCGTCGCGCGGCCTGCATGCTTTTCTGGTCGCCCGTACCGGTTACCGTACAGGTGTTCACCACATACACGTCGGCGGGCATCCCCCGAAGCGCGGGGGTATATCCCCTGCGAACAAAGGTCTCCAGCATCGCTTCGCTGTCGTACTGGTTTACCTTGCAGCCCAGCGTATAAAAGCGTACCGTCTTTGGCATGTTACATCTCCCCGAAAGTACTCATGGTAACGACCAGGGCGCACAGCCCGGCAGTTTCCGTACGTAATATCCTTTTGCCAAGCGTTACACACTCAGCTCCGGCCCCTTTTAATTTTTCAATCTCAGCGGCCCCGATACCGCCTTCCGGCCCGATGATGATGGCAACGGCACGCGGCTGTGCGCCCAATGCCAGCATCTTTTGCAGCGCATGGCTCAGAGAGGTTTCCCCCTCCTCTTCCCATGCGACGAATACCGCGTCGTACCCGCCGGTCTTGAGGTAGCTTACCGCCTGCGCCAGTTTGCGCGCCGGTAGTATTTCCGGGACATGCGCGCGGCCGCTCTGCTTGGCGGCTTCCAGCGCGATACGGGTCCAGCGTTCGCGCTTCTGCGGTTCCTTTTCGTCCAATCGCGCGACCGACCGCTCCATTTCAACCGGCAGGATGTCCCAAACGCCCAGCTCCGTTGCCTTCTGGATGATCCATTCCATCTTGTCAAGCTTCGGCATGCCCTGCACAAGCGTTACGTGTACCACTGCTTCCGGCGAGGGCAGTTCCATAAGCACCCGCACGGTGACCGCCTGCTGGTCTACCTGCGACAGTTTGCCTTCATAAAGGCGTTCCGCGGCAATCAGTTGCACGGTTTCATCCGGCTTCATGCGCAGCACGCGCGCCACATGGGCGCTCTCCTCCGGTGACAGCGCAACCGTTTCGCCGACCGTGAGCGGGCCGATTTCCCCCAGCCAGCACCTATGCACGAGCCGCCTCGTTTTTCAGGCACAACGCGACCCATTCGCCTTTCGTAATACGTTCCACCATCGTATATCCCTCTGCCTGCACGGCAGCCAGTACATCAGGTTCCCGTTCCCTAATAATCCCTGAGCAGATGAACAGCCCGCCCGGCGCCAGATGTCGCTTTAACGGCCCGCACAGCATGCAGATCGCATCCGCAACAATATTAGCCACCGCCAGCTCACAGGGCATGGTTTCACCTTTCACCAGATCGCCCTGCACCACGCGAACCTGTTGCTCTACCCCGTTATTGGCAACGTTCTCTTTGGCAACCTTCACCGCGTCGGGATCAATGTCCACCGCCAGCACGTTTTGCGCGCCCAACCGGGCCGCCGCGATGGCGAGGATACCGCTGCCGGTGCCCACATCCATCACAGCTGTGCCGTTTTGCAGATGCTTATCCAGCAGTTCCATGCACATCCCGGTCGTCTCGTGCGTTCCGGTGCCAAAGGCCATCCCGGGGTCCAGCTCCACCACCAGATCGCCCGGCTGTTCGCGGTACTGCTCCCACGAAGGCTTAACCACCAGCCGTTTCCCGACACGAAAGGGTTTGTAATACTGTTTCCAGTTTTCGGCCCAGTCCTCGTCGGCTACATTCTTCAACTCCATCGTGAGGGAGCCAAAATCCAGCCCCGTTTGCGCGTTTGCCAGTGCAGAGAGTTGCGCACGGAGGTTTGCCAGCACATCATGCGTATGTTCGTTCTGCCCAAACCAGCCCTTCACCAGCACATCTTCCGGCATAGCAGCAAGCATTTTCGGATCGTACAGCTCCCAGTAAACCCCCGGTTTGGCAGGATCCGGCACATCCGCCCGATCTACAATTTCCGTTCCGGTCGCGCCGAAACGTATCATCCAGTCGCTCACTACGTCGCTGGCCGCGCTCGTCGTGTGCACAATTGCCTCGCACCATTCCATCGGGGGTTCCTCCTCGCTTTTCATCCGTTGTAGCATATCACAGGGGATGCCGCCGCGCAAGCCGCGCGGGAGCATCCCCCAAAGATCATATTCTGTAAGGATTTACGGGAACATTCCCTTCAGTTTATCCACAAAAGACTTTTTTCCCTCGTATTCCTTGCCCGATGTGCTGTTTTCAAACTGGCGAAGCAGTTCTTTCTGCTTTTCGTTCAGTTTTTTTGGCACTTCCACCTTTACACGCACCAGCAGATCGCCGGTTCCGCCGCCGCGAAGGTTCGGCAGCCCGTACCCTTTCAAGCGGAACTCCGTATCGTTTTGCGTGCCTTCCGGGATGCGGTATTTCACCGTTTGTTTCAGTGTTGGCACCTCAAGGTCTGCGCCCAGCGCCGCCTGCGAAATGGTGATGGGCAGATCCAGCAGCAGCGTCGTCCCGTCGCGGCGGAACAGCTTATGGGGCCGTACCGTTACACGAACATACAGGTCACCGCTGGGGCCGCCGTGCGCACCGGGTTCACCCTGACCGCGCATCACGATGGTCTGACCGTCGTCAATGCCCGCGGGTACCTTTACCGTAGCGGTGCGGCGCTTGCGTACACGCCCGCTGCCGTTGCAGGCGGTGCACTTATCCTTCACAATCTTGCCTTCGCCATGGCAGGTGGGGCATGTGCGAACGGTTACCATAAATCCGCCGCTTTGCCGCACCTGACCGGTGCCGTGGCACATGGGGCAGGTCTGCGCGGTGGTGCCGGGTTTGGCGCCCGAGCCGCCACAGGTTTCGCAGTTCTCGTTGCGGATGAACTCGAAAGTCTTCTGACAGCCGTTCGCGGCTTCTTCAAAGGTAATGGCGATGTCATGGCGAAGGTCGTCGCCCTGTTCGGGGCCTTCCCTGCGGGCCGATCCGCCCATGCCGCCGCCGAAAATTGAATCGAAGATGTTACCGAAATCGCCAAACCCGCTAAAGCCGCTGAAATCGCCCGCCCCGCCGCCTGCACCGCCGAAGCCCTGCATGTTGGGCCCGTCGAAACCGAATTGATCGTACTTGGCACGTTTATCGGGGTCACTTAACACCTCGTTGGCTTCGTTAAGCTCCTTAAAACGCGCTTCGGCGGTCTTATCGTTCTGGTTCAGATCGGGATGGCATTCCTTGGCTTTTTTCCGGTATGCGCTCTTGATTTCGGCATCGGTGGCCGTCTTGGGCACGCCGAGCACCTCGTAATAATCGCGTTTAGCCAAATGCTCACCTACTTAAGCAACATTCCTGACTGTTGTCATGTCCCGGGTCGCACCATTTGATCGCAGTCGCCCAAAGACACACAGAAGCCTTGCTTTGCAAGGCTCGCCGAAACCGCCGCGTTCGTCGTCGGGTTCGGGTAAAAGGCGGGATGTCTGATTGTCTTCCTACTCGGGGATGAGGGGGAGAGAATCAGTCCCTTCCCCCATCCTCCGCGGGTTTGTTGCACCCGATTTTACTTCACGTCGTAATCCGTGTTCACAGTTCCGTCGTCGTTTTCAACCGGTCCGTTGCCGGCGGCGCTGCCGCCTTCAGGCGCGCCGCCCTGCGGGCCGCCTTCCTGCTGGTACAGCTTGCCAAAGATCGCGTAAACCTTCTGGGTCATCGTTTCCATGGCGGACTTGATCTGGTCGGCGTCGTTGGTTTCCCGCACCTTCTTAAAGTCCGCAATCGCGGTTTCGATGGTCGCCTTATCTTCGGACGAAAGCTTGTCGGCGTTGTCCTTCAGCTGCTTTTCCAGATCGTAGATCAGGTTATCCGCACGGTTGACGGTTTCCACCTCGTCACGGTGCTTCTTATCCTGCTCCGCAAACTGCTCGGCTTCCTTCACGCGCTTCTGGATTTCTTCCTCGGTCATGTTGGTGGAGGCGGAAATGGTAATCTTCTGCTCGTTGCCGGTGCCCTTGTCCTTGGCGGACACGTTTACGATGCCGTTACGGTCGATGTTAAAGGTAACTTCGATCTGCGGCACGCCGCGCGGCGCGGGCGGGATGCCCGTAAGCTGGAAGCGGCCGAGGGTCTTGTTGTCGTACGCCATGGGACGCTCGCCCTGCAGCACGTGGATTTCCACGGTGGTCTGGCCTTCCGCCGCGGTGGAGAACACCTGGCTCTTGCTGGTGGGGATGGTGGTATTACGCTCGATCAACTTGGTAAAGATGTGGCCTTCGGTTTCCAGACCCAGCGAAAGCGGGGTCACGTCCAGCAGCAGCACGTCTTTCACTTCGCCGCCCAGCACGCCGCCCTGAATAGCCGCGCCGATGGCGACGCACTCGTCCGGGTTGATGCCCTTGAAGGGGTCTTTGCCGGTTACTTTCTTCACAGCCGCCTGTACCGCGGGAGTACGGGAGGAACCGCCCACCAGAATGACCTTGTCGATCTGGTCGGTCGTCAGATTGGCGTCTTTCAGCGCCTTGTTCATCGGGTCGATGGTCATTTCCACCAGGTCGGCAGTCAGCTCGTCAAACTTGGCGCGGGTCAGCGTCATATCCAGATGTTTGGGACCGTTCTGATCGCTGGTGATGAAAGGCAGGTTGATGTTGGCGCTCATCACGCCGGACAGGTCAATCTTCGCCTTTTCGGCAGCCTCTTTCAGGCGCTGGTAAGCCATGCGGTCCTGTTTGAGGTCGATGCCGTTTTCTTTCTTAAAGTTATCGACGATCCAGTTGATGATGCGCTCGTCGAAATCATCGCCGCCGAGACGGTTGTTGCCGTTGGTGGCCAACACTTCAAACACGCCGTCGCCGATTTCCAGCAGACTTACGTCGAACGTGCCGCCGCCAAGGTCGTACACCAGAATTTTCTGGCTGCCCTGCTTGTCCAGACCATAGGCCAGCGACGCGGCGGTCGGCTCGTTGATGATACGAAGCACTTCCAGACCGGCGATACGGCCCGCATCCTTGGTGGCCTGGCGCTGGCTGTCACTGAAGTAGGCGGGCACGGTGATAACCGCCTGGGTCACTTTATCGCCCAGATAGGCTTCCGCGTCGGTCTTCAGCTTCTGCAGGATCATCGCGCTGATTTCCTGCGGGGTATAGCTCTTGCCGTCAATGTTCACCTTATGGTCGGTGCCCATTTCACGCTTGATGGAAATGATCGTACGGTCGGGGTTGGTGACGGCCTGACGTTTGGCAATCTGGCCCACCAGCCGCTCGCCGTCTTTGGTAAAGGCGACGACGGACGGCGTAGTACGCGCGCCTTCCGCATTGGGGATTACAACGGGCTCGCCGCCTTCCAGCACGGCGACGCAGCTGTTGGTTGTGCCAAGGTCAATACCGATAATTTTGCTCATAATGGTTCCTCCTCCAAATCTGTATACAGAATCAGATCAATGTCTTTTTCGCGGGGGTATATCGGAAGGGCGCAGGACCCTGATCCGTGGGTTTGGGTTCCCGTCAGTCGGGAACGACTTTGACCATCGCGTGGCGCAGCACATAGCCGTCCATCTGATAGCCTTTCTGGAGCACCTCGCAAACGGTGCCGGGTTCGCCGTCCTCCGGCGTGCCCTTCATCACGGCATTCTCCAGATTTGGGTCGAATTTCTCACCCTTTCGGTCAATCGGGGCTACGCCCCGTTTGGTCAGGGTATCAGCCAGTTGCCGACACACCATTTCCACACCGTCTTTCAAACTGGTGTCGGAGCTGTCGCCTGCCGCGCCGAGAGCGCGTTCCAGGTTATCCAGCACCGGTAATAGCGTTACAATAAAAGCTTTTGCGCCGTCTTCGTAGGCTTCGGCCCGCACGTTCTGGTTGCGTCTGCGGTAGTTGTCAAAATCCGCCTGCACGCGCTGAGCCAAACTAAGGTATTCGTCGGATTTGGCTTTGGCAGCTTCCAGCGCCTCGGTCAGTTCGGTTTCCACTGTTTGGGCCTGCGCCTCCACCTCGGCGTCGGCAGTCTCCGCATCCGTCTGGCAGGCAGTGTTCTCTTCCAGCTGTGCGGTCATCGCGTCAATAGCTTCCTGTTCTTCCGGCGTCTTCTCCGGCGCGGGGTTGGGTTTAGCGTTCTGCGGGTTCTTCTCTGCTTGCATGTTTGGCTTGTTTCCCCCGTTCTGATGGGTTTTCTTTCTGATGGGCATAGCAGGTTACTCCTTATCCTTCGTAAACAGGTGGGTGAGCTGTTCGCCCATGGCGCTCAGTGCGCTCAGTACCCGTCCGTATTCCATTCGCGTCGGGCCGATCACGCCGATGGTGCCGTGGGTATGGTCACCCAACGAGTACGTCGCAGTAACCAGGGAGCAGTCTTTCAGTTCCGGCACACCTGTTTCCGGGCCGATCCGCACGGTAAAGGCGACGTTCTGCCGCTGTTCCAGCAACCTGACCAGTGTATCCTTCGTTTCCAGCAACGCCAGAAAAGCGCGCGCTTTTTCCACATCGTTGTATTCCGGGAAGTTGAGGATGTTGCTGGGGCCACCGAACGATAGGCGTGTCTTTTCCTGCTGGTTTTCCACGTCGGCCATCAGCTCGCCGATACCGTTAAGCACTGCGCGCTTCTCGGCAAACTCCCGGGACATGGTTCTGAGGAGTTCCAACGATTCCGAAAGAGTATGACCCGTTAAGCGTTCCGTGAGAATGCGGCTTAACCCGTACAGAGCGTCGGCATCCAGATCGCTGTCCACATGGATTACGGAATCACGAACGATGCCGCTATCGGTAACAACCACAAGCAAAGCGGTGGAAGCGGTCACCGGTACCAGCTGAAGGTTGCGGATCCGTAGCTCTCCGCCCCGGGGGCTCATCACCAAAGAGGTATAGTGCGTAACGCTGCTCAGCACCTGCGCTGCCCTGTTGATGACGTCTTCCATCTTGCCGGTGCGCTCGCTGAAGTGCTCGCGGATACTGGCCGCATCGTCACCGTGCAGTTTACCCGTCTGCAGCATTTGATCCACATACAGGCGGTACGCCTTGGCGCTGGGTACGCGCCCGGCGCTTACATGCGGCTGATCCAGGTACCCCAGCTCCTCCAGATCGCTCATTTCGTTGCGGATCGTGGCAGAACTCAGTCCCATTTCGTATTTCTTGGAAATGGTACGGCTGCCTACCGGAATCGCGGTCATGATATAGTCGTCGATGATTGCCTGTAAAATCCGGAATTTTCGTGCGTCCATCATCCCGCGATCACCTCCGTAAGCAGTATCGGGATGCTTTGTTCCCGGGTTTTGTTAGCACTCATTAGGATCGAGTGCTAACATGGACATATCATATGCCTGTTTCTTTCATTTGTCAAGCATTCCCCCGGGGGAATTTATCATTTGTTCATAGATGCTTACGCTATATATATCAACGGTTTTCGCCTGTTTCTGACTATTACTGACCAAATTTTCTGCGGAACTTTGTGCATCCGGTATCGGGCTTACATAGCGGGATGTAGCTGCCCTGTTATATCCGTATCGGAAAATGTTATGACGAACCCCTGCCCGTCGTTTACACGTCGCGTTCAATCTGCCCGCGTACTGTCCTGCTCCTCCATAAAGGCCATCAGCGCCGTATTTTGCAGCGCAAGTCCCCGCCGGGTCAACGCAAGACGCGGAGCTTCCCCGGTAACAGGCCGCAACAGCCCTTCCGCCGTAAGCTTCCCGATCGCTTTTCCGTAAACATCCGTCAGCCGCTTTCCATACATGTGCGCAAAATCGGCATAGCCGACCCCGTCCACTGTGCGAAGCCCCAGCATGACCGTTTCAAACATCGCCTCCGTCGGTGTAACCGCTCGGCTTTCCCCGACCGGCAACTTATCTTCCACAAGACTTTTCAGATAGACAGACATCCGATCGGTGTTCGTTCTTCGCAGATATTTCGCGTCGCCGCCTCCGGTTCCCGGCGGTAACAGACTGGCTGCCGCAAGCCCCAGCCCCAGATAGTTTTTCTGACGCCAGTATCCAAGGTTATGTTTGCACTCGTAACCCGGTCTGGCGAAATTGGATATTTCATATCGCCGGTACCCCAGTGTTTCCAGCCGGTCTATGCCGCACTCCATCATATCCGCGGTTTCATCCTCGTCCGGCAGTGCCAGTTCCCCGCGTTTCACCGCAGTATACAGCGGCGTGCCTTCCTCTAATATAAGCGAATACGCTGAAAGATGCGTAACCTTCTCAGCCGCCAGCGCGTCCAGCGTTTCCAGATATTCCGCCATCGTCTGCGTGGGAAGGGCAAACATCGCATCCGCGTTCAGGTTGGAAAAGCCGTGCGCCCGCGCCATTGAAAACGCGTCTTTTGCCTGTGAGAAAGTATGGATCCGCCCCAGAATGCGCAACAGCCGTTCCTGCTTCGCCTGTACGCCGAGGGACAGTCGGTTGGCTCCCGCTTTTTTAAGCGTCTCCAGCCATTCGCCGGTCAGTGTGCCCGGGTTGGCTTCGCTGGTAAATTCCGCGTCAGGCAGGATCGTAAAATGCTCCCGCAGTGCCGACAGCACCTCCCCCATCCGCCCGGCGGGAACGATGGAAGGCGTGCCTCCGCCCAGAAACACAGTATCCACAGGCGTCTCTCCAAATTGTCTGCCCGTCAGCGCGATTTCTTTCTTGAGGGCGGCACAGTAAGCGTCTATTTCGCCTTCCTCCGCAGCCGCGGAACAGAAATCACAATAAGAACATTTTCTTTTACAAAACGGAAAATGCAAGTATAATGAAAGCATGCTTCGCCTCCCGCCGACCCGTGGTGCGGGTCGCAGAGCCATCATACCACGGAACGCGGCGGTTTTCCACACGGACCGCGTCCGAGGGCATCAATTGCCAACCCGCCCGAAATGCGCTATCATAAGGGCTGTGTTAACTAGCGCGCCGCGGTAAAGACCGCAGGCATGGTTTGTGAGGAATGTACATTGCAAAACGAACGTCTTTCCCATATCCGCAATTTTTGTATCATCGCGCATATTGACCACGGCAAGTCCACGCTGGCGGATCGTTTGCTGGAACTGACCGGTGTTTTTGAGCACCGCGAGATGGTGGAGCAGATTCTGGACAGCATGGATCTGGAGAGGGAACGTGGCATCACTATCAAGAGCAAAGCCGTACACATGACCTACAAGGCGCAGGATGGGGAAACCTATACCCTGAACCTGATCGACACGCCGGGGCATGTGGACTTCAGTTACGAAGTCAGCCGCGCGCTGGCCGCCTGCGAAGGCGCGTTGCTGGTGGTGGACGCCACACAGGGCATCGAAGCGCAGACGCTTGCCAACGTCTACATGGCGTTGGAACACAATCTGGAAATCATCCCCGTAATCAATAAGATTGATCTGCCCAGCGCCCAGCCCATCGAAGTGAAAAAAGAAATCGAAGAAGTGATTGGGCTGGATACCGAAGGCGCACCCTGCATTTCCGCCAAAACCGGCGAGCATTGCGAAGATGTGCTGGAGGCGATCGTGAAGCGGGTGCCCGCGCCGCAGGGCGATGAGGACGCGCCCCTGCAGGCGCTGGTGTTCGACGCTTACTACGACAATTACCGCGGCGCGATCTGTTTTGTGCGCGTTAAGCACGGCACGGTCAAAGCCGGTATCCGGATGCGGCTGATGGCCAGCGGTGCGGAGTTCGACGTGGTGGAGGTCGGCACTTTTCACCCCGGTTATCTCCCCTGCGAAGCGCTCCGGGCAGGCGACGTGGGCTATGTGTGCGCCTCCATCAAAGACATCGCCGACACCCGCGTGGGCGATACGATCACCGATGCCGCCAACCCCGCCGCCGAAGCGCTGCCGGGCTACCGTGCGGTAACCCCCATGGTATTCTGCGGCGTGTATCCGTCCGACGGCGCGGATTACGACGCGTTGAAAGAAGCGCTGGAAAAGCTGCGCATGAACGACGCCAGCCTGTCTTTTGAACCGGAAACCTCCGTTGCGCTGGGGTACGGCTTCCGTTGCGGTTTTCTGGGGCTTCTGCACATGGATATCATCACCCAGCGGCTGGAACGGGAATTTGATCTCAACATCATCACCACTGCCCCCAGCGTTATTTATCATGTGTTTAAAACAGACGGCACAATGGTCGCCATCGACAACCCGACCAACCTGCCGTCCGCCGGAGAAATCGACCATATGGAGGAGCCTTACGTGCTTGCGTCGGTGTACACCCCGCAGGAATACGTGGGCACGCTGATGGAAATCTGCAAAGACAAGCGCGGCACCTTTCTGGACATGCAGTTTGAGGGCGGACGCGTTAAGTTAAATTATCACATTCCGCTGAACGAGATTATTTTCGACTTTTTTGACCAGCTGAAAAGCCGCTCCCGCGGGTACGCCAGTTTCGATTACGAACTGAAAGGCTATCAGGAAAGCGATCTGGTCAAGCTGGAAATGATGCTCAACGGCGACGTATGCGACGCTTTTACCGTGATCGTGCACCGTGACAAGGCTTATGCCCGCGGCCGCGGCATGGCGGAAAAACTGACCGAAGTGATTCCACGCCAGCTATTCGAAATCCCCATCCAGGCGGCCATCGGCGGCAAGGTGATCGCCCGCGAAACGGTAAAAGCTATGCGCAAAGACGTGCTGGCCAAATGCTACGGCGGCGACATCACCCGGAAAAAGAAGCTGCTGGAAAAGCAAAAGGAAGGAAAAAAGCGTATGCGCCAGTTTGGCACCGTGGAGGTGCCCAGCGAAGCATTTATGGCGGTTTTGAAGATGGAAGTGAAATAACCACAACTATTGACGGCCACCCCTGCGAAAGCGGAGGGTGGCCGTTACAGATGAATCCGTTCCTTTCCATCCCCGTTCAGCTGAACCTGTGTTGTATGTATCATTACGGCGCAAGCGCTTTTCATCCCAGTCTTTCTGTGTTAAAATACCAGTGTGTGCGCCTGTCCCGGAATAGGCTGTTTTTCTGTGTAACAGCCCAAACCCGTCGCATCAAACGCATTCAATCCGCTCAGGCCGGAGGCATTCCCTGATGACAGATCGAAAAACAAGGCTGAATCATTCGTTGCGCAGCATTCTGTGGGTTTTGCTGGATATTCTGCTCTGCAATCTGGCCATGATTCTGGCGCAGCAGTTTCGCTTTGAAGTGCAGATTCCAGAAGTGTTTTTTCAGCGTTACGTCAACCTTGCCCCAGTAATGACACTGCTCTGTTTGCTTTCCTTCTGGGCGTTTGGCCTGTACCGTAACATGTGGCAATACGCCTCGGTGGACAGCGTGATCCCCATCGTGCTTTCCACGCTGGCGGGGGCCGTGGCCACCTACCTGTACTCGCTTCTTTGCTACGCTTTTACCCAGCCGGAAAACTACAGCCTGCTCCATCGCATGGTTTATTTACTGTATTGGGTTCTGTTGACCGTGCTGATAGGCGGTTCCCGTTTTGCCTACCGGATCATCGTTACGCACGGCATGTATCCCTTCCGCAGGGGCGAGCGCAACAGTGTGCGCCGCACCATGGTTGTCGGCGCGGGTTGGGCGGGCGCCAGCGTGATCCGGGATATGCAAAACGGCCGTTACGGCAATTCGCTGCCTGTGATTGTGGTGGACGACGATCCTTCCCGCGCAGGCGCACGCCTGAACGGGGTGCGGGTTGTCCGCGGCACGGCGCAGGTGGCGCAATACGCTGCAGATTATCAGATTGACGATATTCTTGTAGCCATTGCCACGCCGAACGGGGATTTACGACCGCTAATCGAAGCCTGCCTCGCAACCGGTTGCCGCGTCCGACGGGTTAACGCCCCGGAGGATTTGAACGAAGAAGGCGTACGCAGCGATGTGCGTGACCTGAACATCGGGGACCTGTTGGGACGCCCCGAACAGAAGCTGAATATGACGGAAACCGCCGCGTATTTCCGCGACAAAACCGTACTGATCACCGGCGGAGGCGGCTCCATCGGCAGCGAGCTCTGCCGGCAACTGATGGCATTTCAGCCGAAGAAAATCGTGCTGTACGACATCAGCGAAAACTATATGTACGACCTGTTTTTTGAACTGCAGGAGCGGTATCCGGGAGGGTTGGACGAACGGCTGATCCTGCGCGTCGGCTCCATCGGCGACGAAGCCCGATTATCTGAGGTCATGGCGGAACAGCACCCGGACGTGGTACTGCACGCCGCTGCGCATAAACACGTGCCGCTGATGGAAGGTTGCCCCGCGCAGGCCGTGAAAAACAATGTGTTTGGCACATACACGGCCGCCGCCGTATCCATTCGTTACGGTGTCAGGCGATTTGTGATGATCTCCACCGATAAGGCGGTCAACCCCACCAACGTGATGGGCGCAACCAAACGGTTAGCGGAAATGGTGATTGAAGCGCTGAACGGGCAGGGAAAAACCGAGTTTACCGCCGTGCGTTTCGGTAACGTCCTGGGTTCCCACGGCAGCGTCGTTCCGCTGTTTGAGCGCCAGATCCGCGCAGGCGGCCCGGTGACCATCACCCATCCGGATATTATCCGTTATTTTATGACGATCCCGGAAGCTGCGAGCCTTGTGCTGCAAACCGCCGCCATCGCAAAAGGCGGCGAGCTGTTTGTGCTGGATATGGGCCAACCCGTGCGTATCCGCGACCTTGCCGAGAAAATGATTCGTCTTTATGCGGCGCAGGGCGGGCAAAAGCAGGTGGAAATCCGTTATGTGGGACTTCGCCCCGGCGAAAAGCTCTATGAGGAGCTGCTGACCGCCGACGAAAGTCTGACGCAAACGGGACTGGAAAAAATCTTGATTGCCCAGCCGGAAACCGTATCGACCGAAACGTTGGAAACAATGCTTGCCACGCTGCATCGCTGTGTGGACGAAAGCGGCGATATGATGGTTTGCCTGCACGCGCTTTTACCCACCTTTCACACGCCAGACGAGGTAAACGCGCGCGCCGAAACGGAACGCAGGGTGGAAAAAAGCCCGGAAGCGCCGGAGGAAACGCGATGAGCGCCCACGAACGTTTCATGCGGATGGCACTTGCCGAGGCACAGCAGGCCGCGCAGGAGGGGGAAATTCCCGTTGGCGCTGTCCTTGTGATGAACGGCGAAGTGATTGCCAGCGCCCATAACCGCCGTGAACAGCTCCATGATCCAACGGCGCACGCGGAGATCCTGGTTCTAAGGGCGGGAGCGGAGAAGCTGAAGGATCGCAGATTGTCACAGTGTACGCTGTATACCACGCTGGAACCCTGCCCCATGTGCGCAGGCGCGATGGTAATGGCCAAGCTGGGCGCATGCATTTTTGGCGCTTCGGACGAACGGCAGGGTTGCTGCGGCAGCGTTTACGCGCTGACCCGCGATCCCTCCTTTTACTGGCGGCTGTCCAGCACGGGCGGATTGCTTGTGGAAGAGTCTCAGGCATTATTAAACACGTTTTTTGCCCGCCGAAGGCAGGACGACTGATCGATCTAAAGGAGTTATCAAATTGCAGATTGACGCGATCGTAACGGATCTGGACGATACACTGCTGAATACAGAAGCCCGAATCTCTCCCTATACACTGGATGTGCTTGCCCGCGCGCAGGCAAGGGGAATCCGTGTCATTCCCGCCAGCGGGCGTGCGGCGTTCAGTATGCTTCCGTATGTGAAGCAGTTAAACACCGGGCTTCCCTACATCGCCAGCAACGGCGCGGAGCTGGTAGGCCCGGATCACACGGTGCTGGAATCCGTCACCTTTTCGCCGGAGCAGGCCCGCGACATCATCCGGTATCTGAAAGCACAGGGTTTTTACACGCAGTGTTACCGGGGCGAGTCCTTCTATTTTGAAAAAGAGTGTGAAGCCAGCGCGAACTACCGCCGCTCTTCCGGAATGTTCGGGTATGCCGTGGTTGATCTGGAAGCGTTCGTCACCTTTCCGACTCCGAAAATCCTGAGCGTGCAAACGCCCGACGAGGTTGCCAGGCTGTATCCACTGATCCAGAGAGTATTTCCCAACGTTGCTTTCACCGTAAGCAAACCGTACTTCTTAGAGGCGGAACCCTCCCAGGTCAGCAAGGGGGCGGCGCTTCGCAGGCTGGCGGACAAGTTGAGCTTATCGCCAGAACGCACGCTGGTTTTCGGCGACAGCCTGAACGACCTGCCCATGTTGGAATACACGGTACACAGCGTGGCCATGGGCAATGCGCGCGATGAAGTGAAATCCGCGGCACGTCACGTATGCGGCACCAACGCGGAAGACGGAGTCGCCAGATTTATCGAAACGCATGTCTTGGATAATGTATCCCAAGGGAGTGATTCTCAGTGATTAAAGTCGAGGACTTTACCAAAACGCTGGAGCTTGAGGTGTTGAACCCCTCCAGTAAAGATGAAATGGATATCACCTCCACGGACCTGAACCGTCCGGGGATGCAGTTCTGCGGTTTTTATGAGTATTTCGCCTATGAGCGGCCCCAGGTCATCGGCAAGGTGGAAATGACCTATCTGGAATCGCTGGAGCCCGACAAGCGCCGCAGCGTGCTGGAAGTTTATATGAATTATAAGCTCCCCTGCATCGTCGTATGCTGGGGGATGATCCCGCCTAAAGAACTGCTGGAACTGGCCCGGCAGCATGATATCCCCGTGTTCCAGAGCAACGCGAAAACAACCAAGTTCTCCTTGCAGGCCATCATGTACCTCAACCGCTCCCTCGCGCCGCACGTAACGCGTCACGGGGTGCTGGTCGATGTGTACGGCGTCGGCGTACTGCTGACTGGCGAAAGCGGTGTGGGAAAAAGCGAGGCTGCGCTGGAACTGATCAAACGCGGGCATCAGCTGGCCGCTGACGACGTAGTGGATATCTGCCGCGTGGCGGATGACCGCCTGATTGGCGAAGCGCCTGAAATGGTGCGCCACTTCATGGAGATTCGCGGCATTGGCATCATTGACATCCGCGCCATGTACGGCGTCGGCTCGGTCATCATGTCCAAATCCATCGATATGGTGATCCACATGGAAAAATGGGATCAGAGCAAGGAATACGACCGGCTGGGACTGACGGAGGAAACCGTTACGATTCTCGGCGTAAAAGTACCCTATCAGGTTATGCCGGTTCGTCCGGGCCGCAACCTCGCCATCATCATTGAAGTCGCCGCCCGCAATCTCAGCCTTCGCAGGCTGGGGTACAGCGCAGCGCACGAGTTGGACCGCCGCCTGAATGAAATGATCGCGCAAAACAAGGATAAAGACGAATAACGGAATCCACGCCGGAGCGATTGAACCCGCCCGGCGTAATCACAGGGGGTATATGGATGGTATATTTGGGGATTGACGTCGGGGGCACGGGGATTAAAGTCGGCGTCGTTGATGCAAAAGGGACGCTGCTTGCGCAGGGAGAAACGCCCACACTGGCTGGCCGGCCTTTTACCGAGATCGTCAGGGATATGGGCGCCTGCGCGCTGAGCGTGCTGGAAAAGGGCGGTTTCACCGTCGCCGATGTGGTATCCGTTGGGGTCGGCGTGCCCGGTGTGGCAAATCAGAAAACCGGCGTGGTGGTTTTTTGTGCCAACCTTAGCTGGCACAACGAACCGCTTCGCGTGGAACTGCAAAAGTATATTGATAAACCCGTTTACATCGACAACGACGCGACCGTAGCCGGCTTTGCGGAAAGCGTTTACGGTCTGGCTTCCGGCAGCCATTCCAGCGTATTTATCACGCTGGGCACAGGCGTCGGCGGCGGCATCGTGATCGGTGGCCGACCCTGGAGCGGCTTTCACGGCGTCGGCAGCGAAATCGGCCATATGCCGATGGATATAGAGGGCGACCCCTGCAACTGCGGCAACGACGGTTGTCTGGAGCGCTATTGCAGCGCCACGGCAGTGATCCGTATGGGCAAACAGGCCGCTCTGCAGCACCCGGAAAGCAGCCTGTATAACGCCTGTGGCGGGAATGTGGACGTTATGACCGCAAAAATGGTGTTTGACTGCGCCAAAGAAGGCGATGAGGTTTCCATGAAAGTCTTCCGCCGCTATGTTAACTATCTGTGCATGGCGCTGGACAGCATCATCGCGTTTTTAGACCCGGAAGTGATCATTCTGGGCGGCGGCGTGAGCAAGGCCGGCAATTTCCTGCTGGACGCGGTTCGCGCACGCCTGAAGCGTTATATACTCTTTAAAGATCTGCCCTATTCCCGGGTGGAAATCGCACGCCTGGGTGCGGATGCCGGCATGATCGGCGCCGCGATGCTCGGCAAACAATTCGTCGAGGAGGCCTGAACCCATGGCAACCTATACCGTTGAATCCCTGTTCCGTCAACAGCCCGATCACAATCTCTCCGAATGCACCGTATCCGGTTGGGTGCGAACCGTGCGCGACAGCAAAGCGTTCGGCTTTATTGAACTGAACGATGGAACACACTTCAGGAACCTGCAGGTCGTGCTGGAAGACGGTGCGACGGAAAACTTCGCCGACGCCCTTAAAATCACGCTGGGCAGCGCCGTTCGCGCCACGGGCGAACTGGTGCTGACCCCGGATATGAAGCAACCCTTCGAATTAAAAGCGAAAAAGGTGGAACTGGTCGGCGCGTGCGACCCCAGTTATCCCCTGCAAAAAAAGCGCCACAGCTTCGAGTATCTGCGCACCATTGCTCACCTGCGTCCCCGCACCAACACATTCTACGCGGTGTTCCGCATCCGTTCGCTGGCGGCGCAGTTTATCCACGCTTTCTTTGCGGAGCGCGGCTTTGTGTACGTGCATACCCCTCTGATCACCACCAGCGACTGCGAAGGCGCGGGCGAAATGTTCCAGGTAACCACGCTGGACGTTAACCAACCTCCGCGCACGGAAAACGGTGCGGTGGACTATACTCAGGATTTCTTCGGCAAGCAGGCCAGCCTGACCGTAAGCGGCCAATTGAACGTGGAAACGTTCTGCATGGCGTTTCGCAACGTTTATACCTTCGGCCCCACCTTCCGTGCCGAAAAGAGCTACACGCCCCGGCATGCCGCCGAGTTTTGGATGATCGAGCCGGAAATCGCATTCGCCGATCTGGGCGATGATATGGCACTGGCCGAAGAAATGCTCAAATACGTCATCTCCCACGTGATGGCGGCTGCCCCGGCGGAAATGGCTTTTCTGGACAGCTTTGTGGAAAAGGGTCTGATTGAAAAGCTGAGTGCCGTGGCCGGGAGCGACTTCGCGCGCTGCACGTACACCGAAGCCGTTGACATTCTGCTTAAGAGCGCCCAGACCTTTGAATATCCCGTTTCCTGGGGAATTGACCTTCAGACCGAGCACGAGCGTTACCTGACCGAAAAGCACTTCGGCAAGCCTGTGTTCGTTTATAACTATCCCAAGGAAATCAAAGCGTTCTATATGCGCATGAACGACGACCGAAAGACTGTCGCGGCTGTGGATATGCTGGTGCCGGGCATCGGCGAACTGATCGGCGGCAGCCAGCGCGAAGAGCGTCTGGATGTGCTGACCGGCCGGATTCACGAACTGGGCATGAACGAGGATCAGTATTCCTGGTATCTGGATACCCGCCGTTTTGGTACCACGCCGCACGCCGGATTCGGGTTAGGCTTCGAGCGTCTGGTAATGTACTTGACCGGTATCACCAATATCCGCGATGTGCTCCCCTTCCCCCGCACCACCGGCAGCGCCGAGTTTTAAGGGGATATGCTGATGACTGAAGCATTCCGTCGCGACATTCAGTCCATGTATATACTCGCGGAGCAGACCGATACCCTATCGCAGCTGATCCCCGCGTTATATGTCGTATTGCGCCGCAACGAAGATTCGCTGCGAGGCATCACCTACGCCTATCGGCTCACGACGATCGATACGGGGTATACCTGTACGTTTGCCCTGCAGGATGGCTCCTTCTCCGAGCTCTCTCCTCTTTCCACGGTTGATGTGACCGTAAGCGGCAAAGAAACAAACCTGTTGGCTGTTTTTCAACGGAAACAGAGCGCGACTGTCGCGCTGATGCTGAACAAGATCAAGGTCCGGGGCAGCATGTCCGCTCTGATGAAACTGGCCGAATTTCTGTAACACTCTTCTGCCTGTTTTGCTTCATCCGGCAAGCAATGAAACCGATCGGTGTTCCTTCCCAATGAGGAGAAGAGCGCCGGTCGGTTTATCTGTTTCCAGCTGGTTGATGCTCCGGCTGTTGATATGCGCGTTTTCGCATGTTTATCGCTTACAGCTCCATGCCAAATCGCAGTTCATGTCGGATCGGGATTCCATCACAGCCGGTCAGGGGAATACAGGGTTTCAATTTGCGTGAACGTTCAACCGCATTCAGATCAAATGCCTCCAGGTTCATTCCCATCTGCTGATAAAACCGAATGGCACGTGTGTTATCGTTGGTTGTGTACAGGTAAAGCCGCTTCGCGCCATTTTGGCGCGCGTTGTCAATCGCCCGTCGCATCAGCGCCTGTCCGATCCCCTCG
>Ga0116170_10001384_pt1 | contig 24495 bp, 27 predicted proteins | sample AD_JPNHW1_MetaG_FD_89797 | JGI IMG/M metagenome (GOLD analysis project Ga0116170, IMG submission 89797) | Active sludge microbial communities of municipal wastewater-treating anaerobic digesters from Japan - AD_JPNHW1_MetaG | ecosystem: Engineered > Bioreactor > Anaerobic > Digestate | place... | reverse complement strand
TACTCCACATTGCTGTGGGTTTGCAGGTAATCCGAGATTTGTATCAATCTAATCCTATATATGAGCCAAACGGCGCTGCTGATTTTCTGGAAAGAAGTCAGCAGAGCCATTTTTTATTTATTCTGTTCTTTTATCAGCGCATCGCTCAATTCCTGAGAAAGCACCAGCACGAAGGCCTACTATCCGTGGTGGAGGAAATGAAAGATATCTCATTCTCAGATAAGCGGCGAGTATCGGCCTGCCGGATGCCGGAGAATATGTATTTGAGACGAAAATCCGAAATCATCTCGTGACATTTTTAACGAGCTACCTTATGATAATAATATAACATGCCGCTGCAAAAAGCGCTTTGCAATTATTGCGGCAACAGTATCCACAATCATGCAATATAAAGGAGGTAAAAATGAGCAACAAAAAGCCGCTTGAAATCTTCTATGAAGTTGCGGGAACTTTGGACAATCCGTACCTTCAGGAATGGAAAGCAAATGGTGGAAAGACGATCGGCTACTATTATTCCTGGATCCCAGAAGAAATCCTGATGGCAGCCGGAATAACGCCGTTCAGACTTCGTGCAACCGGCGCAACGGGGATGGAACGCGCGGACAAATATCTTTCTTCCATTAACTGCAGCTATGCCAGATGCCACCTGAACCAGGTGATCGCCGGGGCCTATAATTTTCTGGACGGAGTGATCGGCTTCAATGCATGCGATCACATACGCAGAGAATACGATAACTGGGAGCGTTTGCTCAACAAAAACGGAAAATGGTTTTATTTCGTTGATGTTCCACAGAAGCAGGGGGATGCCCAGACACAGAGGTATGCCTCGCAGCTGAACCGCATGAAATCGGCAATTGAAGCGAAGTTTGGCGTGGTAATCACCGACGAAAAGCTGAATTATGCCATTCACCTTCAAAATGAAATACGCGGGCTGCAGCGCAAGCTATATGAAATGCGTATGGGCTCGGTCATCAAGGTGTCCGGGGCGGATGTATTGACCGCGATACTTGCCGGATTCAGCATGCCAAAGCAGATTTATCTCAATCTTCTCAAAGAATACATTGCCGAAGTCGAAAAGGCGGAAGGAAAGCCCGCTGGAAAACGTCTTATGCTTCTCGGCGGGGAGTTCGAAAATCCGGAGTTGCTTTCCATTATTGAGGGCAAATCAGCCAATATTGTTACAGATATGATCTGGGATGGCAATCGCTCCATTATGTATGATGTCCCCATCGGCAGCGATCCTATTTACAGCCTTGCCGATTATAATCTGAATATTCGGCCGCAGGACCCGAGAACGGCCGGCACAGGTAAGGTCCGTTTCGAGCAGATCAAGGAAGTCGGCGAAAAAGCAAAGGTTGACGGTTATGTTCATGTGAAGCTTGCGCTTTGTGATCAATACTTGTTCGATCAGGATGATTTCAATGCATTTGCAAAGAAAAACGGTATGCCTACGCTTCGTCTGGATACCGAATACATTCTGGCAAGTACGGGTCAGATCAAAACACGTGTTCAGGCTTTCCTTGAAACCTTATAAGAAAGGCGCACAAAATGGAAGAAAAAAAGACATATCGTGAAGGCGAAGAGCGCCTTCTCGAATATATTGACCGCGTTTCAAAAATGAGAACAGGTCTGCACAATGCACCTCCAGAGGAGCAGAACCCGGTCCTTGAAGGATTCCTTGAACTGGTCGAGGAAACAGACCGGAAGACGTTGAAGTGCCTGAACGAAGGCCTCCCGATGGTAATATCGTGGTATGGAAACGCCAACGAGATCATCCACGCAATGGGTATACATACAGAAGGGGTTGTGTTTGACGTTCAGTTCCATATGTATCTGACCGATCCCCCAATGAAGGACTGGTACGCAATGCCCAGCAGGCATGCGAGGAGCACTACATTACCGCGCCAGAACCGGAGTTAAAGGTTGTTGCAATGCCGCAGTGGGACGGCGAAACAAAAAAAGACGGCTCAGATTGATATTTACAGTCCGAGCCGTCAGGCTGTTTTTCAAGGGAAAATCGTGGTATCATGAGTAAAAGAACATCCGGAGGATTATGAGATGTGGTTCAAGAGATTTGCAGGGACGAGGTCTTCCTCGCGCAGAAGGCGGAAGCGGCAACCGAGGCGGATTTGTCGGTGGCGGAAGACCTGTTGGAAGCGCTGATTGTCCACAAGGACGGTTGTGTGGGCATGGCGGCGAACATGATTGGCATGAACAAGCGCATCATCGCCTTCGCGGGCGACGGGGAACACATAAGGAGTTTTTCAACGAAATCGGAGAACCCAACGAAGAATTAGAAAAGATAAAGGACTACAAATAAGTGGCATTCCGGTCTTTCAGTCGAAAAGACTATCAAAAAACAGATGGGCGGTCAAACACGGCAAGCACAAATATCAGCAAGAAACTGGCAATCAGAACGGCAAATACCGTCAAAAAGATAGCTGGAATGTAATTGCGCTTCAAATCCGGATAGGTCAAAGGGAGATAAGCTGCAAGCTCCTCAGCATCTTTACCATTCGATCACAAAAGGTTCGGTTTGCCGCATGTGCCGCTGCCAGTTTTCGGCGATTTTTGCGAAACAAGATTTGATAGTGCATAGCCGCCAAAGTCGACGACAGAATCATAGAAGGTTAGAATAAAAACAGCACAGAAGCAGGAGGTGCGCCATGGCGACAAGTGTTGACTATATTGAATTTGTCTGCGAGCAGCTTATGGGCGTCGGGGCCGTGCGCTATCGCAAAATGTTCGGGGAGTATATGGTTTATGTAAATGACAAGCCGCTTTTACTGGTCTGCGACAATACCGTGTTCGTGAAGATATTACCAGCGCTTTCAGGGCTGATGGCAGGTGCGGAAACCGCTCTGCCCTATGAGGGCAGCAAGATGCATTATATTCTGGATATCGAGAACAGGGCACTGACGCTGGCGGTAATCGAGGTTTTAGAGCCAATCACGCCGTTGCCGAGACCGAAAAAGACTGGTGCAAAAGGGCGATGAGGTGGTGACGCAGGATTACGGCCTTGAGGCTATGTGCCTGGCGCGCGGGGCACGGGCGCTGAATCGGGAAGGCATGGAGTACACAGGCGACAACATCGACGCCCTGCTGTTGGCGCGGCACACTGCTAAGAAAATTCGCAATGACGGTGGTCGGCACAAGAGACCATTTTCACAGCGCGTCAAGGTGCAAACCCTGACGCGCATCTTTTGTTACTTCCCCTTGGGCAATAAAAACGTAGACCGTAAATATTGAGTGTTATGCTTTTTGGCGCTTCATAGGTAGTTTTATTAAAGAGTCAGGTTTTTCTCTATTGCGTAACATGAAAAATAGCGTAAGGCATCGGTGGTTACCGCTGCCTTACGCTATTTTACAGAGGGGAGATGAAGGAAGGAGAATTACAAAGATGTAGTCACGCCTTGGGGGGCATGACGGTGGCGACGCCGGAGATGACCACTTCACCGTCTTGGTTTGTGCAGATGGTCTCCAGCTTCGCACGATTTTTCTCGGGGATAAGCTCCGCTACGGTGACGGTGGCCGTTATCGTATCGCCGAAGCACACGGGCTTTGTGAAGCGCAGTTCTTGGCCCATATATATGGTGCCAGGGCCGGGCAGACGGGTGCCGAGGACGGCGGAGATAAGGCCGGCGGAAAGCATGCCGTGGGCGATGCGCTTGCCGAACATTCCTTTTTCTGCCTCGGTCTGATTTATATGAGCGGGATTGAAGTCTCCGCTGATGCCGGCGTAAAGATATACATCCGTCTCCGTGATGGTCTTGGTAAAGCAGGCGCTGTCGCCGACTTTCATTTCAGCAATGGTGATACCTTTCATTAAGCGTTCCTCCAAAATCAATAAAAAATAAATTAAGTGTTTAGTAACGAATTAACATGAATGATGATTCATATGGTAAATAGTAGCACATCGTCTTTTACATGTCAATACCAAAAACAATTGCACAAATTTGTTGGTTTACACAACAGATATTTTGGGTAAATACATGAGTTAATCTATTGACAAAGTCTTTCCTCTCGGGTAATATGGTGCCACAGCATGAATGATGATTCAATATTCAGGCAATCCCCACATCCAAAATATTGTTGAATTGGAGTTGATACAATGAGCTGCAAAACGCCTGTTGGAATTCTGGGTCTCGGTGTTTATTTGCCCGAAACCGTTATGACGGCGAAAGAGATATCTGAAGCTACCGGCGGCAAGTGGGCTGAGGACGCGGTGAAGGAGAAGCTTGGCATCATCCAAAAGCATATTCCCTCCGGCAAGCCCTGCGACGGGACGCAGGAGATGGGTGCTCTAGCTGCCCTCGACTGTCTCAAAAACACCGGATTCGATCCCCTAAAGATCGACGCCATCATCTGCTTCGGCGAGGAATGGAAGGAATACCCCCTCACCACGTCGGCCTGCTACATACAGGACCGCATTGGGGCGAGGAATGCCTGGTGTCTGGACGTGCAGAACCGCTGCTGTACCTGCGTGTCCGCCATGAAGGTGGCAAAGGACATACTGCTTGCGGATGATGAATGCGAAACCATCCTTGTGGCCGGCGGCTACCGCAACTGCGACTTCATCGATTACACCGACAGCGGCGTATCCTTCATGTTCGACCTTGCGGCCGGCGGCGGCGCCGTGCTGATGCAGAGGGGCTACAACAGAAACGCACTGTTGGGCACACACCTCATGAGTGACGGGTCCGTCGTCCACACCTGCGGCTCAAAGGTAGGCGGCATTTTAGAACCCGTGACCGCCGAAAACGTCTCCGAATTCGGAAAGCTCAGGCTCATGGATTCCCCAAAAATGAAGGGACTTCTCAATACCGTCTCCATGCCCAACTGGATGCATTGCATCGACGAGGCCCTGCGCAAGTCCGGCATGACCCGCGCCGACATCGGCTATCTCGACATACTGCACATGAAGCGCTCCGGCCATCTCGGGCTTCTGGCCGATCTGGGTCTCACCGAGGAGCAGTCCATCTATCTTGAAAATTATGGACATGTGGGTCAGGTGGATCAGATACTGTCTCTTAAGCTCGCGCTGGATCAGGGTAATGTCAAAGATGGAACCGTTGTCTCAATGATCGCCGCAGGTATTGGTTACACCTGGGCAGCAAACGTCATTAAGTGGGGTAGCGCTGAATGAGTACATTCCTGCAGCTGTTTCTGAGAAGTATCGAGACAGGTGCTGTTTACGCGCTGGCGACGCTGGGCATAATCGTTGTTTTCCGGACGAATCTTGTCATCAACTTTGCTCAGGGCGTCATGGGGATGTTCGGTACCTACGTCATTACCGTGCTTTTTGTCAGACGCGGTCTGCCTATCGTTGCAGCCATAGCCCTAGGACTTGTGATTTGCGTGGGCATAGGATTTTTGGTCGACTTTTTCATCATAAGGCGCACCAAGAAGGTGGACGGAAGCGGCAAGGAGATCATTACACTGGGGCTTATGATGGTGTTCGTGGGAATCACCCCCATGCTGTTCGGCGTGGATCCCCTGAAGCTTCCCAAGGTCATCGAGACCGGGTCCTTCACTCTCGGCGGGGCGAATTTATCGTATAACAGCCTTCTGAACATTATCATAGGTCTTGGGCTTACCACCGGCCTGTTCCTGCTTTTGCAGAAGACAAAGCTGGGACTTGCCATCCGCAGTACGGCGTCCAACGAGCGCACCGCCCGGCTTATGGGCGTGCCTACAAAGAACATTACCCTGTTCGCATGGGCGCTGGCGATGGTACTGGGTGCCCTTGCCGGGTCCATGATAGCCCCCAGTACCTCCGTCACCGTGAACGTCATGGACAGTGTGCAGGTAAACGCGTTTATAGCCTGCGTACTGGGCGGGTTCCAGACGTTTTATGGCCCCGTGATAGGCGCATACATCATCGCCGTGCTTACAAATCTGTTCTCCTATTACATCTCCTCAGTGTGGGGTACTCAGCTGCTGTACCTACTTATCATCGTTTTTTTGTGCATTAGGCCCGTGGGGCTTATAGGCAAGAAAACCATTAAGAAAGTGTAACGAAGGTGCGGAAATGAAAAAAGAGCAATCAATCGGAATGAAAATATGGACAAACCATTATTTCCGCTTCGTTCTTTTCGGACTTATGCTGTCGATGCTGGTTCCGGCCGTTAGCGGCGGGATACTCAAGACCTCGTTTCTTGGAATAGTGGGCGGGACTATAATTTTTACCATAGCTGCGCTGGGACTCAACATCTTGTTGGGCTATTCAGGTCTCATATCTCTGGGTACGGCTGGTTTCATGGGTCTTGGTGCGTATATAAGCGCCTACGTTACCGGTGATATGGGCCTTCCCTGGGAAGTTGGCATTCTGGCGGCCGTACTCATCCCCACGGCGATTGGGATACTGGTGGGTCTCGCGTCGCTGCGCATGTCGGGTCTGTACCTCGGCATTGTCACCCTGTGCATATCGGAGATTTTCCGTAAGACCTTCGATGAGCTTGATGTTATAACCGGCGGATTTTCCGGCAAAAGCGCGAACTATCCCACGCTGCTGGGCATGATCGATCTTAACCAAAAGCAGACCTACATACTTCTTGTGGTGGTGCTCGTCCTTGTGATGATGCTCACCTATAATATCGTTCACGGTCAAATGGGCCGCGCCATGCACGTAATGCGCGGAAGTCAGGTGGCGGCTCAGGCAATGGGCGTGAACATCCTCAAATACCGCCTCATAGCCTTCGCCCTGTCCACAGGCTATGCGTCTCTGGCGGGCGCGCTGTATGTGCACTTTATAAAGTTCGTATATCCCTCCACCTGGACGCTGATGATCTCGCTGACCATCCTCGCGATAATCGTTATTGGCGGTCTGCGGTCGATATACGGCACGTTCCTCGGGGCACTGGTGGTGTATGCCATGCCCGACCTCGTGCTCAAGCGGATCCCTGTCCTCGGCGACATAAATGGCCTGCCGTATGTGTTTTCGGGAGTTCTTATTATTCTCATAATACTGTTCTACCCCAAAGGAGTGGTCAACGTTTTCAGCGATCTGAAGCGGTTATTTGCAAAGCTTACGGCGAGTAAAAGCTCCGCCGCGAAAGATGAGGTGCCAAATGATGTCGGATGATCCCACCGGCGCTCAGCGCACTTATGCCGCGACGGAGGACGAGGTTCTCCGCATCGAGCATCTATCCATCAATTTTGGCGGCCTTAAGGCCGTGGACGACCTGTCCTTCTGCATAAAAAGAGGCGAGATATTCGGCCTCATCGGCCCGAACGGTGCCGGCAAGACCACTGTTTTCAACTGCATCACCCAGTTTTACAAGCCGAACGAGGGCGCGGTGCTGTTTCGCGGCTTAAGCGGCGAGATGGAGAACCTTGTGGGACAGAAGGTACATGGAATAATACGCAAGGGGCTTGTTCGCACCTTCCAGAACATGGAACTCATTAACGAGCTCTCCGTCATCGACAACGTGCTCATCGGCGCCCATATCGACTTCAAGGTCGGTGGCTTCAGTCAGGCGCTTAGGCTTCCCAGAGCAGTTAAGGAGGAACGCGCAATGCGCGAGCGCGCCATGAGGGCGCTCGACTTCATGGGCATTGCCGAGCTTGCCGACGCACCCATGGGCGGACAGCCTTACGGCATACGCAAAAAGGTGGAGATGGCCCGGACTTTCCTGTGTCAGCCAAAGCTCATTATTCTCGACGAGCCCGCCGCGGGCCTCAACGATGTGGAGACTCAGCAGCTTGCCCAGAGCATCAGGGACATAAGGGAGAAACTCGACTGCACCATACTACTGGTGGAACACGATATGCGCCTTGTGATGAACATTTGCAACCGAATTTGCGCCATATCCTTCGGAAAATTTCTGGCCTGCGGTACTCCTGCGGAGATACGGAACGACCCGAAGGTTCAGGTAGCCTATCTCGGCGAACAGGAAAAGGAGGACTGAAAATATGAGCAGAACAGTCGCCCTCTCCGTCCGTGGACTTAAGGTACATTACGGCCCCGTGCAGGCGCTCAAGGGGATAAACCTGGACGTCTACGAAGGAAGCGTAGTAGCGCTTCTCGGCGCAAACGGCGCTGGAAAGACCACCACCCTGCAAACCATTTCCGGCCTTGTTCACGCCTCGGAGGGCAGCATAAAATTCTATGACCAGGACATCACCAACAAGGAAGCGGAAAAAATCACCGGTCTCGGCATAGTCCAGTCACCGGAAGGACGCCAGATTTTCTCCGACCTCACCGTGGGCGAAAATCTACGGGTGGGCGCTTACACAGTGAAAGACCGCAAGGTAATGCAAAACTGTTACGAGCGCGTGTACCACCATTTTCCGCTGCTGAAGGAGCGGTCGAAGCAAATGGCGGGCACACTTTCCGGCGGTGAGCTGCAAATGTTGGCCATAGCCCGTGCCCTGATGGCGGACCCGAAAATACTGCTGCTTGACGAACCCTCTCTAGGTCTTGCACCGCTGGTCGTCCAGGATATATTCAAGATCATCGGCGAGATCAAGAAAGAAGGCACCACGGTGGTCATTGTAGAGCAGAATGCGCTCCAGACCCTGAAAATCGCCGACTTCGGCTACATTCTGGAGCTCGGAACCATAAACATCAGTGGCGAAGCCGGAATTCTCATCAAGGATCAGCGCCTTATAGAAGCCTATTTAGGCACCAAGTAACCGTTCCCCCAGTTACCCAGTGCTCCATGCGGGCAAATCCGCATTAAAATAATTTTGGAGGTAAACTAAATGAAAAAGCGTCTTTCCGCACTTCTTCTGACGGTAGTTATGATCGCGTCTTTGGCAGCCTGCGGCACCAAGACTCCCCCCGCGGCCACAGGTACGGACAACGCAGCCGTCAAGGACGGCACGCAGGGCGTCACCGACACCGAAATACTTATCGGAAACTCCGCAGCGGTCTCCGGTGCATACGCTCCCGTGGGCGTACCCTTTATTGCCGGCATTCAGGCATATCTCGACATGGTCAACGGTGCCGGGGGCATCGGTGGCCGCAAGATCACCTTCATCCACTACGATGATGAGTTCGATCCCGTGAAGGGCAAGTCCTACCTCCAACAGCTCGTGGAGGATGACAAGGTCTTCGCGATAGTTGGCCACTTTGGCACCCCCGTTGTCTCCGCTACCATCAACGATCTCAAGGCCTATGGTATCCCAAGCGTATACTTCGCCACCGGCATAGGCCAGCTTTATGCCGAGAAAGCCACAACTAACGAGGAAGGCTACAATATTTTCCCGGTGCAGCCCATTTACACCACTGAAGGTCAGATCATGGCCGCCCGCTGCATCAGCACCCTGGGCGGCAGCAAGATAGGCATCATCTATACCTCCGACGATGCCGGAAAGAACATGCTTGAGGGCGCCAGCAAAAAGTGTGAGGAGCTTGGTATCACTCATGTGGACGCGCAGGTAGCGGCCGGTGCGGCCGACGTTTCCGCCGCCGTCACCACCATCAAGAACGCCGGCGTGGACTGTGTCATAGTCGCAGCCATTCAGGCCACCATGCCCACCATTGTGAAGGAAATGGCCTCTCAGGGCATGACCGCCCCGGCCATCACCACCTATGTCAACGTCTCCCCCGCCATTTCCGGGCAGGTCGCCGCCGATATTGCCGGTAAATTCGACGTCTATGGTGACGGCTGGGTCTCTTACGAAGATTTCCGCGCCGATAATCTGGCGAAATACCAAAAGTGGATCAGTGCCGATTACGCGAACAACGCCTATGCCCAGACCGGCTGGATCGCCGCCGCTTTCTTCTGCGAGGGACTGCAGAGACTTGCGGCAAATGGTCAGGCTGTCACCTGGACAAACTACATGAAGGCCATGGAAGCAAGCCCGCTTCAGAACCCGTTCGGCGGCAGCATCAACTATGCAAACGGCCTTCGCGCTGGTACTCAGGAAATGAATCTATCCAAAATCAACGCCAGTCAGCCCACCGGCTGGGAACTTGTGGATGGCCTGCGTAGCATGAGCGAGCTTGCCTCTTCCAAGTAAGCGCAGTATCTGATATAATTTTCAAAACGGCTGGGATGTCGGGGCGAAGCAAAAACATAGCCCCGACTTCCCAAATATGACAGTACCAACGGAGGTAACGCTATGGATTACACGTCAAAAGTTATTTCCCTTGAAACGGCGCTTTCCCTCGTAAAAAGCGGCGATACCGTCGTCACGGGCCTCGGCGCGGCTGAAGCGGGTTCCTTCATGGAAAATCTGCATCTCATTGCCAACCGGGTTAAAAACGTCAGGATAGTCAACTGCAATCCCACCCACGCGGGTGAGTTTTATAAAAGCGACTATGTCGATTCCTTCTCCGTGGACGGCTGGTTTTTTGCACCCGCCATGCGCAAGGCCCACGCGCAGGGCAACATGGCCTACATCCCAAACCACCTGCACCTTGCGGCCACCAAATGGCTCTACCGCAACAAGCCCAACATCTTCGTGGCCTCGGCTTCCATGCCCGATGAGCACGGCTATATATCTCTGGCCACCTCAAACACTTACGAAAGACGCATGATGGAGGCTGCGGACATCACAATCCTTGAGATAAATCCGCACTTCCCCTTCACCTACGGCGATCTCGTCGTGCATTACAGCGATGTGGATTATCTTGTGCAGTCGAACTACCCCGTCCCCTCCATTGCCGATGTCCCCTTCACAGAAAAGGACAAAGACATTGGCAGGATAATTGCGGGCTACGTCCCGGACGGTGCCTGCATCCAGCTCGGCATAGGCGGCATACCGAATGCCGTGGCGGAATGCCTCAAGGAGAAAAACGATCTTGGTGTCCACACTGAGCTTATAACCAGCGGCATGGCGGAGCTTGCAAAAATGGGCATCATCACAAACAAGCGCAAGAACATAAACAAAGGTCAGATGGTAGCCACGATGGTCCTCGGCAATGAGGAGCTTTACAGGTTTGTGGATCACAACGCCGGCGTGGCGCTATATGACGGGGCCTGGGTCAACGATCCCTATGTCATCGCGCAGAACGACAACCAGATATCCATAAACACAAGTCTCGAGGTGGATCTCACTGGCCAGTGCGCCTCCGAATCTATCGGCTCAAGGCAGTTTTCAGGCACAGGCGGGCAGGCGGACACAGCCATCGGCGCGCAGATGTCCAAGGGCGGACGCTCAATAATCGCCCTGTATTCCACCGCCATGGTGAAGGACAAAGCCACCGGCGAGAGACACGAGGTCTCGAAGATCGTCGCCCAACTCCAGACCGGCGCCGCGGTGAGCCTCTCCCGTAACGATGTGGACCTTGTGGTGACGGAATACGGCGTAGCCGACCTGCGTGGGGCGAACATCAATCAGCGTGTTTACAGCCTCATCGAAATTGCTCACCCGAAGTTCCGTGACGAGCTTCTGGACAGCGCTCTCACGGCTGGTATAATAGGGAGGAAATGAGCAAAATGTCGGAGTTTGAATTTCGCGGAAAAAGAGTGTATTATGAAACCCAAGGTCAGGGAAAGCCGCTTCTTCTGCTTAACGGCATCATGATGTCCTGCGCGAGCTGGAAAGAATTTATCGAGCCTCTTTCCGCCCAGAATATGCTTGTTCTCGTCGACATGCTTGACCAGGGGAAGACCGACAAAATGACCGAGGGCTATGGCCATTCCATACAGCTTGAGCTTGTGGATGCACTTCTCGACCATCTTGGTCTTGAAAAGGTCTGCATCGCGGGTATATCGTATGGTAGCGAGATCGGTCTTGAGTACGCCATCGACCACCCCCGGCGGGTGGAACGGCTGATGCTTTTTAACGCCACCGCAGCCACCGGCCCCTGGCTGAACGACATCGGCAAGGCCTGGAATCTTGCCGCCGACGACTGGGAGCAGTATTATTACACCGCGATTCCCGTCATCTATTCACCTCAGTTCTACCGCGACCATAACGACTGGATGGAGCGGCGCAAAAATACTCTTTCCACGGTATTCGGCAACAAGGACTTCATCAACGCAATGATCCGCCTCACGAACAGCTCGTCAAACTACGATGTCCGCCTCAGGCTAAGGGAAGTATCTTGCCCCACACTGATTGTGTCCTGTCCCCAGGACTATTTGACCCCAATGGAGGAGCAGAAATATCTTGCCGACCGCATCCCGGACAGTCATTACGCAATGATTGAAAACAGCGGGCACGCCTCCATGTATGAGCAGCCCCTGCTTTTCACTGCACTCATACTCGGTTTCACAAACTCGGTGAAATCCGGATTCACCATCGTATAATTACATCTGCCGCAGGCCGCGGCAGGGGGAAGGGATAGTTCGTCTTTGCAAAGGAACACTTGAAAGGCGCAACAGATTAACACCTGTGAAATTAACTCTTAATAGCACGTCTTTTGCTGTGGAGGAGAATATGAACGATCTGCTGAAGGTTCCAAGAACCAAGAAGGGCGTTGAGACACTCAACAACATTCTTTCGGCCGCTACCCAGCTCATATACGAGCGGGGGTATTACGGCGCGAATATTGCGGATATCACAAAGCTGGCAGGCGTTGCCACCGGCACATTCTACACTTACTTCGACAGCAAGATAAGTCTGTACCGGTATCTGCTGCTCCAGTTCAGCCACAGGATAAGAAAAGAGATGTCCATCAAAACCAGCGGCTGCAAGAACCGCCGGGAAGCTGAGCGGGAGGGTCTCAAGGCCTGGCTCCAGTTCGTTGTAAAGTATCCTTACCTTTATAATATCATTTGGGAATCTCTCTATGTGGACAGGTCGCTGTTCACGGATTACTACGAGAGCTTCAGCCGCGCCTACATGAAGGGACTCGATGCCGCCAAGAGCTCGGGCGAAATCCGAGAAATCGACAGCGAGGTTCTGTCCTACACGCTGATGGGTATTACAAACTTCTTGGGTCTCAAATTTGGCATGTTCTCCGAAGGCCCTGTGGATATGGACTATGTCACCGACGAGGTTATGAAGATTTTTGATGGCGGAATGTTCACCGGCACGTTTACGCCCGAAAAGAGCACCCGCTCCGATGAAAAGCGGGACATGAATTTTCGCGTAGAGGTGGACTTTGACTTCCTTGATCACAGCGGAACGTCCGAAGAAGCCAAACAAGAGGCTTCCGAAAATTCTGACAGCTGACAGATCAGTCTGCGATAACCGAGTGCCCGGAGACCGCGCTGTGGTCTCCGGCAGCCGAAAGGCGTGCACAAAAGCGCAGACAATTTTTAAAAGAAAAAAGTGAATGGTGATTCACCTTGCCGCCCTGCTCAAGTGGAACGAACCTTTCCAAAAAAAGGAGCATCGTTTCAAAAAAACAAAACGGCGCACCGCGCCTGATAATGAAAGGAATCACGACTATGTTTAAACTTGACGACGAGCATTTACAGCTTCAGGCCACCTTCAGGGAGTTTGCTGAAAACGAGGTCAAACCTCTTGCCAAAGAGATAGATGAGTCGGAGAGATTTCCGATTGAAACCATTGAAAAAATGGCTGCTATGGGCATGATGGGGCTACCCATTCCCGAGGCATATGGCGGAAGCGGACTTGACCAGATGGGCTATGTGCTGGCGGTGGAAGAACTTGCAAAAGTCTGCGCCACAACCTCCATTATTCTTTCCGCCCACACCTCCCTTTGCTGCTGGCCGATACTCAAATTCGGTACCGAGGAGCAGAAGCAGAAATACCTTGTGCCGCTGGCCAGAGGTGAGAAAATAGGCGCATTCGCGCTAACCGAGCCCGCTGCCGGCACCGATGCCTCTATGCAACAGTCCTCCGCTATTCTTGAGGGCGACCACTATGTTCTCAACGGCAGCAAAATATTCATCACCAGTGCCCCCTATGCCGACGTGTTCATCGTGTTTGCCATGACCGACAAGGAGCAGGGGACCCGCGGTATAACGGCGTTCATACTGGAAAAGGGCATGCCCGGCTTCACTGTGGGCAAGCCGGAAAACAAGATGGGTCTGCGCGCCTCCGCCACCTGCGAACTGTTCTTTGACAACGTCTCCGTGCCGATGGAAAACCGTCTGGGTGACGAGGGCCGCGGCTTCAGGATTGCTATGGCCACTCTCGACGGCGGCCGCATCGGCGTCGCCGCTCAGTCTGTCGGCATAGCGCAGGGCGCCATAGACGAGACAGTAAAGTACACCTCCGAGCGCATTCAGTTTGGTCGCCGCATCTCCCAGTTCCAGAACACCCAGTTTACTCTTGCCGATATGCAGACCCGTACCGACGCCGCCCGCCTTCTCATGTGGCGCGCCGCCGATGCCGAGACCAACAACGACCCGTACAGCCATTTTGCGGCTATGGCGAAGCTCTTTTCCGCAGAGAACGCCTCCTATGTTACGAACCGTGCCGTCCAGCTTTTCGGCGGCTACGGCTATACCAAGGAGTATCCCGTGGAGCGCATGATGCGAGATGCCAAGGTCACCGAGATTTACGAAGGCACCAGCGAGGTGCAGAGGATGGTAGTCTCCGGCTGGATGGGCGTTAAGTGAGCATGGGAAGATAAGCGGAAATGAAAATACTTGTATACGTTAAGCAGGTTCCGGATACCGACGATGTTCGACTCGACCCCAAAACCGGAAATCTCCTACGTGAGGGCGTGAAGAGTATATTGAACCCGCTGGATGCCAATGCCATCGAAGCCGCGCTGCAGCTGCGAGAAAAGCATGGCGGCACCGTGGCCGCCGTCTGCATGGGGCCGCCTCAGGCCGAGGAAGCGCTGAAAAAGGCTCTCGGCATGGGCTGCGACGAGGCGTATCTGCTCAGCGACCGCGCCTTCGGCGGCGCAGATACGCTGGCAACGTCTTACACGCTGGCAAAGGCGGCGGAGAAGATCGGGGAATACGACCTTTTGCTGTTCGGCCGCCACGCCATTGACGGCGACACTGCCCAGACGGGCCCCGCCGTGGCGGCGCAGCTGGGCATCCCCCAGATAACCCTTGCCGGCTCCATTTCTGTGGAGGACGGCTGGGTATGCTGCGACCGCATGCTGGGCGATATGCGTCAGCGCGTCAGGGCGAAGCTTCCCGCCGCCGTCACCGTGTGCGGAGACATCAACAAACCGCGCTACGCGACGCCCATAAATATTATGAAAGCGTCTAAGAAGCCGCGCTCAACCTGGAATGCCGCCGATCTTGGGTGCGAAGCGTCCCGCATCGGCGTACCCGGATCACCATCGTCCACCAAAGGCTTGTTCGAGCCTGAAAAGCACAACGCCGACACCGTATATTTCACCGGCGAGCTGGATGCGATGATAAAAGCTTTTGCTGATATGCTGCAAAGCGAACACATTATTTAAGGGGGGCGGACATCTGTGACTAAAGAAGACTATAAGGGTATGTGGGTGTTTGCCGAGCAGGAAAACGGCGTTATCGAAGGTACCGTCTTTGAACTTTTGGCAAAGGCCGGAGAGCTCAAGGCTCATAACGGCGAAGAGGTCATCGCAGTACTGCTGGGAAGTGGCGTGGAGGGGCTCATTCCCTCACTGTTTGCCCACGGCGCGGAAAAGGTTGTGGTCGCCGACCACCCAGCGCTCAAAGAGTATAGCGCGCGCCCCTACCAGCAAGCGCTCACTCAGCTTGCAAAAAAGCACAGTCCATCCATGATCCTCTACGGCGCGACGCCGCTGGGGCGCGACCTCGCTCCGCGCATGATGGTATCCCTTGAGACGGGGCTCACCGCCGACGCCATCGATCTGGGCTACGACGAGGACGGCACCTTTTATCAGACCACACCGGCTTACGGCGGAAAAATACTCGCACATATCGTCATTAACGAACGCAGACCTCAGATGACGACTGTCCATCCCAAAATGTTCAGCCCCGTAGCGCCCCTGGAGGGGGCTGTCGGCAAAGTCCTGAGAGAGCGCGTCGATGTCACGGCGGACGACTGTTACACCGTCGTCGAGACAGTGCGGAAGGAGAATGCCGGTAAATCCATCGCGACTGCGGAAGTGATTATTGCCGGCGGGCGCGGCATAAAGTGCCAGGACGACCTTGCCATGCTGGAGGAGCTTGCAGGACTTCTGGGCGGTCAGATCGCCTCGTCAAGACCTCTGGTGGATAACGGTTGGCTCACCCATGACAAGCAGATCGGACAGTCCGGCGCCACGGTAAAGCCAAAGCTTATACTCAACGTGGCTATCTCTGGCTCTGTCCAGTACCAGCTGGGTATGTGCGGTGCAGGCTGTATCGCCTCTGTGAATCAGACCGGAGAAGCGCCCATATTTGATATTTCTCACTTCGGCGCGGTTTCTGATTACCGCAAACTTATTCCTGCGCTTATCGCTGAGATAAAATCCAGAAAGTATTCGACTGCGCCGCAAAACTAAAGTATAGTAATATACGGCGCATACCGCGGATACCGAAAAATACTATAGGAGGCCTATATGAAACAGTATTCTGTTCAATACATTCAGCTTTCTACCGGCGAAACGATGGCATACCGCCACTGTGGAAACGGTCCCCGCAATCTGGTGCTCATCCACGGCAACATGAGCAGTTCCGTCCACTTCCAGCCCCTCATGGAGCTTTTGGAACCGCATTTTACCATCTATGCCATGGATATGCGCGGCTTCGGTGACAGCAGCTATCTTCACGGCTTCAATACGCTGGAAGAACTTGCCGATGAGGTGGCGGAGTTCCTGAAAGTTCTGAGTATCAGCGAACCCATTCTGCTGGGCTGGTCAACAGGCGGCGGCGTGGCGCTGGAGCTTGCGGCCAGAAAGGAAGTCGGGGTAAGGGGGCTGGTGCTTTTGAGCTCCGTGGGTCTTATGGGCTACCCCATGCTTCGCAAGGATGCGGCATATCAGCCTATCATGGGCGATTATCTCTTGAAGAGGGAAGATATTGCCGCCGATCCGGTTCAGGTTGCACCGGTGCTTGCGGCGTATGAAAAGAGCGACCGCGAATTTTTCAGGATGCTCTGGAACGCGGTCATCTACTGCCGCGCTCAGCCGTCGGCAGAGGATTACGAGCTCTATCTCGACGCTATCCTCAAGCAGCGCAATCTGGTGGACGTAGATTACAGTCTGGTGCATTTTAATGTCACCGATGAGCCAAGCCCCGTCCAATCCGGCAGCAACCACGCCAGATATGTCAAGTGCCCGGTGGTCATCGTACATGGTGAGGCTGATATGGTGGTGCCCAAGGTGAACGCCGAGCAGACAAAGGAATTTTTTGGCGAGCAGGCCGAGCTTCATATTCTGCCCGGCCTAAGCCACAGCATCATAACGGACGACTGCGCCGCTCTTGCGGATATTCTCGCAAAGCTTGAGTGACAATATAACGGAAAAAGGGACGGCATGAAAATGCCGTCCCTTTTTTAGACGTGCACGGCGTGGGCGATAACCAGGCGGTGCAAGTCCGCTGCGCGCTCGGCAGCAGGAAGCGTTGGCCGAAGGCAAGGGTGTCCGCCGCGAGGCGGAATCTTAAGGATGCAGGATGCCGGAGTGAGGATCTCAGGCGGGCAAAGTTTCGGGCCGGCGAACAGAAACCTCATACAAGCCGAACAGGGACGGATTTGTCTGTTTAGGCTGGTATCCGTAGGGCAACCGAGCAGGTCAACGCCAACGCGGCGGCATAATCTCAGGCTGATTATTCTAAAGGCAGTGTGTTTAAGATACCAATTTGATACTAAAAATCCGTTCGCACTCGGTAAGCGGGATAGAGCGGCAAGAAAACGATGGTAATGATAACTTACATCAACAAATATGTTAGTGATTTGATCTGACCTTTGTGGAGTGGGAATGAGTATAGACAGAGTCTTGGCTTAGCTGTGTAAGTACCCAAGTTTTTGTTCGCCCCCCTCATTGACCTGACAGGGAGTGGTTCAAGACTGCCTTACCCCTGGTCACTCTGTTGGTAGTCAGTGCATTAAAATTGAAACAAATGAAGGATCAGTAATTATGGTGGGCGACCTTATGCCTACTTATGAGAACCTGGTCAGAAATGTACCGAACGGAGGATACTATGATTTGGCAGTAATAACTGAAAGTATGATACGTATAAGAAAACAGGGGGTTCCAATTTTTCCGGGACATGATATGAGCAAGTTTGGTTGACCGGTCAGATGATGGCAGTATACCTTGTCATATTGAAAAGCATAGTCCTCCACTACCTGGTTGGAGATATAGATCCCTTCGCCGTGCACTATCGCCGTGAAAGCATCGATAAGGGGCCTACGATAGTTGAAAACCCAGCAGGCATTGCGCGCAGGCTCAAAAAACTGCTGGCCCAGCTAAAAGATGAATCTGTCCTGAAACATACTGCCGAACAGAACTTTTTGTCTCGTATCGCCAATTATTTTGCAGAGCTCAACTATCTGCACCCATTCCGAGAGGGAAACGGCAGGGCTACAACGAGAGTTTGTTCATCAGCTCTTTCTTGTAAATAGATATACCGTCGACTGGTCTACTGCAAGTGCGGATGAGCTGCTTTCAGCAATGGAGACTTCAGTATATGACGCCGTGCCGTTGATTCAGGTAGTGAGAAGGTGCATAGGCAGTCAAACTGGCTGATACTATTTTGATACTAAAAAATCCGTTCGCACTCGGTAAGCGGGATAGAGCGGCAAGAAAACGATGGTTATGATAACTTACATCAACAAATATGATAGTGATTTGATCTGACCTTTGTGGAGTGGGAATGACACTTCCACCTGGGAGACCGAAAAACGACCTCCCAGGTTTTTCTGCGCGCCCTGCTTGCAATCTGGGAAAAAGTATGCTATTTTAAACTCGTAACCTGACATCGAAATTTTTTTGAGATGGAAGATACGGGATATTGATACTTTGGAAAGCCTCAGGCTTTCCCCTGTTGGCCGCATCTTCCGATGCGGCCATTTTTTTGTGCCAAATCAATCTGGAGGTATCGCTTATGGAGACCCGCGTCGCCACTCTCGGCATCATTGTGGAAGACCTCTCGTCCGTGGAGGCCCTCAACGCTATTTTACACGACTACGGCCGCTATATCATCGGCCGGATGGGCATTCCCTACCACGCCCGCAGCCTCAGCGTGATCTGCGTCGCCATGGACGCCCCGCAGGACGAGATCTCCGCCATGTCCGGCAAGATCGGGCGGCTGCCCGGCGTCAACGCGAAAACGGCCTACTCCAATGTGGTGTTCCGCCATGACGAAGGCTAAGGTCGGGGCTCTCCGCCCCGGACAGAAGGCGGTGCTGTGGGTGCTGCCGCTGCTGTTCGCCTTCGCGGCGCTGTGCATCGGCCGCATCCGGCTCCCCCCGGCGGAGGTGCTGCGTTCCATCCTCGCCAAGCTGGGACTGGGCGCGGCGGCCGCCGGCCAGACGGAACAGATCCTGTGGACCATGCGCTTCCCCCGGGTACTGCTGGCGCTGCTGGTGGGTGCGGGGCTGTCCGTGGCGGGCTGCGCGTTTCAAAGCCTCTTTTCCAACCCGCTGGCGACGCCCGACACGCTGGGCGTCGCCTCCGGCGCCAGCTTCGGTGCGGCGCTGGGAATCCTGCTGGGCCTGGGCCTGACGGGCATTCAGCTCACCGCGCTGGCGTTCGGCGTCAGCGCCGTGGCGCTGACCTATCTCTCCGGCATGGGCCGGGGACGGGACGTGAATTCCTTCGTGCTGGCGGGCATCATGATCGGCTCGCTGTTTACGGCGCTGGTGGCGCTGGTGAAATTCACCGCCGATACGGAATCCCAGCTGCCCGCCATCACCTACTGGCTCATGGGTTCGCTCAACGGCAAGAGCTATGACACGCTGGCCATCGGCGCGCCGCTGATCCTTGTGGGCGTGCTCATCCTGTATCTGCTGCGCTGGCGGCTGAATATCCTGCCGCTTTCGGATGACGAGGCCCGGGCATCCGGCACCAACGTCAAGGCCCTGCGCATCGTCACCGTCCTGTGCGCCACGGCCATCACGGCCTCCTGCGTGTCCATGTGCGGGCAGGTGGGCTGGGTGGGTCTGCTGGTGCCCCACATCTGCCGTATGCGCTACGGCAACAACCACCTGTCGCTGCTGCCCGCGTCCATTTCGCTGGGCGGGTGCTTCATGGTGGCGGTAGACACCGTGGCCCGCAGCGCCTCCGCGGCGGAAATTCCCGTTTCCATCCTCACGGCCGTCATCGGTGCGCCGTTCTTTATCTTCCTGATGCGGAAGAGCGGGGGGTGGCGGCTGTGAAATTGGCGGTGGAAGACGGCGTGTTCGCCTATAAAAATTCCCCCACGGTGCTCAATCACATTTCCTTCGCCGCCGATACCGGCGATCTGGTGGCCATTCTGGGCCCCAACGGCGCGGGCAAGACCACGCTGCTGCGCTGTGCCATGGGCTTCCTCCGCTGGCGCGCCGGCGTCAGCACGCTGGACGGGCGGGACATCCGGTCCATCCCCAACGGGGAATTGTGGCGCAGCATCGCCTATGTACCCCAGGCCCGGGGCGTGGTGTCGCCCTACAGCGCGCTGGAGATGGTGCTGCTGGGCCGCAGCAGCCGGGTGGGCGTCTTTTCCCAGCCGGACACCAAAGACCTGGCCGCGGCGGAGAAGGTCATGAACGAGCTGGGCGTCTGGCCGCTGCGGAACAAGCGCTGCAGCGAGGTCAGCGGCGGCGAGCTGCAGCTGATCCTCATCGCCCGGGCGCTGGCCGCCGAGCCCCGGGTGCTGATTCTGGATGAACCGGAATCCAACCTGGACTTCCGCAACCAGCTGCTGATCATGGAGACCCTGTCGCGTCTGGCGGCGGAAGGGATGACCTGTCTGTTCAATACCCATTATCCCGCCCACGCCATGCGCCGGGCCAACAAGGCCCTGCTGCTCTCCGCCGCCGGCGAGAGCCTGTTCGGGGACGTGAACACCGTGGTCACGGAGGAGAACATCCATCGCGCCTTCGGCGTGCGCGCCGTCATCAGCGAGGTGGAGACCCCCATGAGCGTGACGAGGGACATCATCCCCATCATGGTTTCCACCCGCCCCGAGGGCGAGCTGCGGCAAAGTCCGGGCGGCGGGCGGCGGCTGGCCACCGTGTCCGTCATCGCGGCCATGCCCGCGGCGGACGGGCAGATCAACGCCCTGCTCCACGAGTACGGGGCCTATATCATCGGCCGCATGGGGATGCCCTATCCCGAGGGGGGCGTGAACATCCTCAACATCAATCTGGACGCGCCGGAGGAGGTCATCGCCGCCCTCACCCAGCGGCTGGGGATCCTGCCCGGCGTCAGCGTGAAGGCCACCTACGCGCGCTGTGATCTGTTTGAAGGGAGGGAGCGCCGTGACCAACCGGGAACGGATTGAAAAGCTCAACGCCGAAAAGGCGCTGCCCCGGGCCGAATGGAAGACGCTGATCGAAACGTATACGGACGGCGACCGGACCTATGCCGCGTCGCTGGCGCAGGCGCTGTCGCAGGAGCGGTTCGGGCGAAACGTGTTTTTCCGGGGCATCGTGGAATTCACCAACTACTGTAAAAACGACTGCCTCTACTGCGGCATCCGCCGGGACAACCGGGAGGTCGGCCGCTACCGGCTCACGCAGGACGAGATTCTGGACTGCTGCCGCCGGGGCCGCGCCGCGGGCTTTCGCACCTTTGTGCTGCAGGGCGGCGAGGACCCCTGGTATACCGACGACGTCATGACGGCCATCGTCGCCGCCATCCGGGATGAGTTTCCCGACTGCGCCATCACCCTGTCCCTGGGGGAAAAATCCCGGGAAAGCTACCGGCGCTTTTTTGACACCGGTGCCAACCGCTATCTGCTGCGCCACGAAACCGCGGACCCTTCGCTGTACGCCAGGCTCCACCCCGCCGGCCAGACCTTTGAAAACCGGATGCGCTGCCTGCGGGATCTGAAGGAAATCGGCTATCAGACCGGCGCCGGCATGATGGTGGGCGCGCCTTACCAGACGGCGGCGGAGCTTGCGGAGGACATGGCGTTTCTGGGCGAATTCCGCCCGCAGATGGTCGGCATGGGGCCCTTCATCCCCCACCATCAGACGCCGTTTCGGAATTTCCCCGCCGGCAGCGCGGAGACGACGCTGCTGCTTCTGAGCCTGTGCCGCATCCAGCAGCCGGACGTGCTGCTGCCGGCCACCACGGCGCTGGGCACCCTGCGGGGCGACGGGCGGAGGCTGGGCGTGCTGGCCGGAGCCAACGTCATCATGCCGAATCTCTCGCCCCCGGCGGACAGGCACAAGTATATGCTCTATGACAATAAGGCCGTCACCGGCGAAGACGCCGCCGAGACCCTGAACGTCCTGCAAAAGCATCTGGACGAGATCGGCTACCGGCTGGTGGTGTCCCGGGGCGACTACAGGGAGGGAAAATCATGATCCAGTTCGCGGTATACGGCAAGGGAGGCATCGGCAAGTCCACCACCGCGTCCAATATCTCCGCCGCGCTGGCGGAGGCGGGTCTCACCGTGATGCAGATCGGCTGCGACCCCAAGGCGGATTCCACCGCCGCGCTGCTGGGCGGGCGCAGGCTTGACACCGTCATTGATCTTATCCGCGACCGGGGCCGGGCCATCCCGCTGGAGGACATGGCCGTGCGGGGCTACAAGGGCGTCATCTGCGTGGAGACCGGCGGCCCCACCCCCGGCCTTGGCTGCGCGGGCCGGGCCATCACCGCCGCGCTGGAGACCCTGAAGGACAAAAACGCGTGGGAGGTCTTCGCGCCCGACGTGGTGATCTACGACGTGCTGGGCGACGTGGTGTGCGGCGGCTTCTCCGTGCCCATGCGCACGGGGTACGCCGGCAAGGTGTTCATTCTCACCTCCGGGGAGAACATGGCCATCCATGCGGGGGCCAACATTGCGCTGGCGGTGCGGAATTTTCAGGACCGGGGCTACGCCTCGCTGGGCGGCATCATTTTGAACCGCCGCAATGTGAAAAACGAGGACGAGAAGGTGGCCGAGCTGGCCTCGGACATCGGCGCGAAGCTGGTAGGGTCGCTTTCCCGCAGCGACACCGTGCCCGACGCCGAGGAGCTGGGCAAAACCGTGATCGAGGCGTTTCCCGACAGTGAAATGGCCCGGCAGTACCGGACGCTGGCCAGGGCCGTGCTGGCGGAATGCGGGGGAGAGGTGACGATGCCGGAATGCTGACAAGAGTTGGACAGGAGGCCGTCGACGGCCTCACAACCGTCACGGCGGCGGAAGCCGCCTTCCCGGCGCCCTTCGCCGCCCAGCTGGAATACGCGGCCCCGGCCCGGGGTACCTGGAACATCGTCCACACCGGGATGCTCCTCCCCGAATCCCACCAGATCTTCGTCTGCGCGGCGGGCTGCCTGCGGGGCGTGGTGCTCACGGCCGCCGAAATGGGGGCCATGGACCGCTTTTCCACCGTGGCCATCCGGGAAAACAACGTGCTGGACGGCGATATGGAGGAGCTGATTATCGACGGCGTCACGGACATTCTCCAAAAGCTCCCCGCGATGCCCAGGGCCGTCCTGATCTATACCAGCTGCATCCACCATTTTATGGCCTGCGATCTGCCGAGGGTGTACGGCGTGCTGAGAGCGCGCTTTCCCGGCGTGGCCTTCGCGGACTGCTACATGAACCCCATCCTGCGCAAAAGCGGGCTCACGCCCGACCAGCTCATGCGGCGCCAGCTGTATTCCCTGCTGGAAGCGCGGCCCATCGACCCGGCGTCAGTGAATATCCTGGGCAGCGATCTGCCCACCGACCCCGACGCCGATTTCGTCCGGCTTATCCGGGAGAGCGGCCATACCCTGCGGGATATCGCCGCCTGCCGCAGCTATGACGAGTATCAGGCCATGGCGGGCTCGTTTTTGAACGTCACCACCTACCCCTCCGCCAGGGCCGGCGGAGAAACCTTATCCGAACGGCTGGGGCAGAAGCACCTGTATCTGCCCAACGCCTATGATTTCGACGAGATCGAACAGGGCCTGCGCACGTTGGCAGGGGAGCTCGGAGCCGTGTACCCCGGCTCCGGCTCCCGGCGGTCGGCGGCGGACGAGGCGCTGAAGCGCGCCCGGAGCGCCGTGGGCGGCAGGGAGGTGGCCATCGACTACACGGCGGTGTCCCGGCCCCTGCAGCTGGCAAAGCTGCTGACGGAATACGGTTTTTCCGTCACCGACGTGTTTGTGGACGCCATCCCGGCGGAGGATAAGCCCTCTCTGGAGTGGCTGAAGGAGAATCTGCCGGCGCTGCGGCTGCATCCCACCGTCCACCCCGCCATGCGGGTGCGGGCGCGCCAAACGGAGAAGCCCGCGCTGGCCATCGGCCAGAAGGCCGCGTATTTCACCGGCACCGACCGGTTCGTGAACATCGTGGAGGACGGCGGACTGCACGGCTTCGGGGGCATCAGGAAGCTCGCCGCGCTGCTGGAGGAGGCCGCCGCCGTGCCCAAGGATACCAGAAGGCTCATCCAGATCAAAGGCTTGGGCTGTTCGGGGGGGTGCTGCGGATGAAACAGACCGCGAGGATCATTTCCACCTATACCGCCGACGTGTCCGGCGCGGCCTCGGCCCTGTTCGAGCTGGGGGGCATGACCGTGATGCACGACGCCTCCGGCTGCAATTCCACCTACAACACCCATGACGAGCCCCGCTGGTACGATCAGGACAGTCTGGTGTTCATT
>Ga0116170_10001382_pt1 | contig 24530 bp, 27 predicted proteins | sample AD_JPNHW1_MetaG_FD_89797 | JGI IMG/M metagenome (GOLD analysis project Ga0116170, IMG submission 89797) | Active sludge microbial communities of municipal wastewater-treating anaerobic digesters from Japan - AD_JPNHW1_MetaG | ecosystem: Engineered > Bioreactor > Anaerobic > Digestate | place... | reverse complement strand
GATTGCCTGCATCTGTTTTTCCTGCATAATATCCGCCGGTTGTATTGAACGGCATTTTGAAAAAACCGAGACCGTGCTTGTAAAATTCAACAGCACCGGAACCGCTGAATGGACTACGGTTATTGAAAATACCGGCTACGCTTCTTCCGTATCGTTTCCCCCTTCGAACCAGGTAATTCAGACATCCGATCGCGGTTTTCTCATCGCGGGAATCTTTACAGACAGCGCTTCAGGGAAAAAAGGAATCCGGCTCGTGAACCTTGGTCCCAACGGGAACCTCCGGTGGGAGAAACGGATGCCCGGGGAAGGAGTCCCGCTGGTGGTTATCCGGAGACCGGATGGAGGATTTCTCCTGTGCAATCCCTATGGCCGTGTTCTCGGTTTCAATATCACAGGATCCATGGAGAGCGTGACCATCCTCCTGACACAGATCGATGATCTGCCCAATGGTGAAAGCGAGAATGGTTCCCGGAGTTCTCTGAATGAACCCGCGGGAAGCGACCTGATCGTCACCGGATCCCAGACAGGCACCGGACTGGAACGGTTCACCCTTACCCGGATTTCCTCCAATGGCACGGTCATACGCGAACTGGAAACCGGCCTGAACTATGATCCTGTCTTTGATGCCGGGGGATCCCCCCCTGCCATATCTGCAACGAAAGAAGAGGTGATCGTAAACCTGCCGGTGTATATCAATGGTTCAGTCATCCCGCCAAAGGTGCCTGAACCATCGGGATTGCCGGCATGGTTCCTGGAAGGGGGCGCAATCCCGCCCGGCGTGATCGGCCGGATGGTTCCGGAGAATACCCAAGGCAACCCGGATATCTGGCTGGATTCAGTCCTGAAAACGGATGACGGGGGCATTGCACTTCTTGGGAGCAGGTACTATTACCCGGGTTTGTTCTGATCCGGGCCTGCTGCCGGAGAGATTTTCCCGGCATCATAACGCCAAAATCCCGCACGCCTGCGAAACTCCAGGGGTTTTGAGATCCGGTAAAAAAATCAGGAACCATCATGGCAGAGGAACTACCGTCTCCCGGCCGGGAGCCCGGACCCCCGGTTTCATTTCCGAAATTCCACCCGTTTGCAGGAGTGTCCGGATGATAGAATTGCTGCTCGGGGTTAATACCCGATATGCAGGGTTGTTCTCGTCGATCCGGTACGCGGCGAGGGTAGATCAGCTCCCATAACAAATTGCTGCACCCGCGCAGTATCCTCCAGAGATACTCTGACCCTCGTACCCTGCGAACGTATGATACGTATATCACCTCACAGCCCCAAGAGAGGACTAGTATAGGTTTTTGCATGGTTTCTTTTTCTGCATGACCCCTCCCTGTACCCACAGACTGAGACGTCCGGCATGTTCACACCATGCCGGTGAGCAATAAAAACCGGTGCATCATTCCACCGGCAATCTTTACCACCATCATGAAAAATCTTCCACGAAAAGAAGTCACCGGGACGCGGGCCGGAAACGCAATCCTTTTTACCTGTCCGGCCTGCCAGGCAGCAAATTCGGTTGTATATGAAATGCCGAAGGATTTTTTCAAGGAGACGCGGGACCTCAACTGCAGGTCCTGCAGGAAACGGTTCACCGTTCTCACCCCCGGCGGGTACCACTGGAAGCCCCGGGTATACGCCCCCCCGATACAACGGTGAAACGACCGCAGGCTGAATACCCCCTGCGGCACGATCGCCCCTGTCAATCCCCCGGATCATGCAGGGAAACGACAGAAAAGGCACGATATGACGATTGCAAAAAACGCAGGAACGCAAAGGCAATCGCGGTGATCTGGCTTCACTGAAGATAGTTTCATTATGTCAGAACAGACTCTTCTTTATGCCACCGCAGAAATGTTGTCCCCTGAAATTCGGGACCGCAGTCAATACTGAAGGGTTGCTTATCGAAGTCCCGTGCATCGGAAAACGTTGTGCATGGTTCTTTGATAATCAGTGTGCCATTATCAGTATCTCAAAAGGACTCTGCACAAACAACAGGAAACGGACACCGAAAGGAACAGCGGCTGATTGATTGAATCAATCGTTCAGTCTGAAAGGTGTTCCTGCGGGAATTACCGCCATGTCTGCACAAGAGACCATCACGAAACGAGTGAAAACAAGGATCTGCGTGGTCATTTCTGAACCGGCATGCTTCTTTAGGTCCCAGAATCTGTAATAGCGAAGGTGCAAGGGAACGTCCCCCGGAAAAGAATGAAACGGATTCAATAACCCACTTCTCTCTTCACAAAACCCGGTATTCAGCAACTGTCTGACTCATCTGCCTGTTACCATATCTTCAACATGTCAGCCATCATCGATAGTCCGCACGCAGTTGGTTAAATGAGTGGGTATACTAGGAATTACACGACAGCCGGAGACCCGGATACAGGGCATCTTGCGACTTGTCCGAATGTCCATGATCCATTGTATGGGAACGGGAACAACGGGCAGTCCGCCCGATTCAATATCAACAGCAGAGCTGAAAAACCACCTGCCAGGTCCAGCGTTGCAGGTGCCCCCAGGGATTTCGTACCCTTCGCTCACACAGTATTTTCTGACAGGATATGGTATCAGGGTGAACCATGGACCTGATACATTCTGTTGACAGGTTTGAGAAGGTAATCTATGCCGGCCTGATCATCATGCTCATAGCAGTGCTCATTGCCGCCATCCTGGATCTCGGCCTGCTCCTGGTCAATTCGTTGACAACAGCCGATCCGTACCTGCTGGAAGCCCACGAGCTGATTACGGTTCTCGGCGCCTTCCTCCTCATCCTGATCGGAGTCGAGCTGCTCGACACCATCAAAGCATACTTCCAGGAAAAATCGATCCATGTGGAGATTGTCCTCATCCTCGCTATCATCGCCGTTGCCCGTAAGGTGATCCTGCTCGATCCGACCGGTATGACCGGGATCGATTATGGCATCGAGCTGACCGGCATCGGCATTATTGTAGTCGGGCTCGGTGTCGGGTATTACCTGATCAAGAAAGCGGGGCTCGCGATCGGGCCGGTGAATCTTACAAAGGAAAATGATGAGTAAACGCCCGGTCGTTCTATTGGTATCCGAGGGTGTCCCGGTCGGGGTGAACGTGAACGATACTCCCGGTGATGCAGATCTGCTTTTTCTCCCATGAATACCAAAAGAACCGTGGTTAAACCCCGGCATTGCCGGAAGGGAGCGCCGGGTGCATCGCAACAACAATCATCCCATTTTTAAAAAATTGTTCGGATTTTTCTCCCCCTTTCATCCAATATGCCCGTCAATTCCCGCTCTCGTACACGCCATCCCTGATTCCCCCCTTTTGCTATATATGATCGTAGATCCATTGATGTCTGGAAGAGGATCTGGGGATGGCTGATCAGGAAATGGTTCCCTGCCGGATCTGCGGGGAGCACAAAAGACGGGACGAGGTCGTGCCTGCGGAATCTGTCCGTGCATCGATCGGTGACGTAATCCGGAAAGAATTTCCCGCATGGGCAAACGAAGGATATATCTGCCGTGCTGACCTGAACCGCTACCGGGTGCAGTCTGCCGGGGAGATCCTCGCGAGGGAGAGACGGGAACTTACCTTGCTTGAAGAAAATATCACCGGAAGCATACAAGATCACAAACGTACTGCGAGGAATATCAATGTCGAATTCGAACGGCAGCTGAGTTTCGGGGAACGGCTTTCCGACCGGCTCGCCGACTTTGCCGGGAGCTGGATCTTCATCGCTTTTTTTTGCGGTATCCTTTTCGTATGGATTGCACTCAACTCATTCGTCCTTCTGTTCCGGCCGTTCGATCCGTATCCCTATATTTTTCTCAACCTGGTTCTCTCGGCCCTTGCTGCAATCCAGGCCCCGGTCATCATCATGAGCCAGAACCGGCAGGAAGCACGGGACCGCCTGCATGCCGAAGCGGATTACCAGGTGAACCTCAATACCGAAATGGAGATCCACCATCTGCATACGAAGATCGATCACCTCCTGATGAGACAGGGGCAGAGACTTCTGGAAATCCAGAGCATCCAGGTGGAACTGATGGAAGACCTGGCGAAAAACATCCATGAAGACTGATCGGATTGTTGCGATCCTGCGGTCAAAAGCGATATCGTTGCGTTAAACGATACCATCATTCCCTTGCGAGCGGTCTTGGGCAGTACAGGTCTCTCTTTGGTATCGCGCTCCTCATCCTTGTCATCATCATTTTCCTGGCAGTCGCGTTGTTTGTCATAAGGAATGTCGTACAGCTGATCATCGACGCGATCATCGTCCTTCTCACCCCGTTCGTCGTGAATTTTTTCCACCTGATGCAGTATGCAGGCAACCCTGACATCGGATATGATATCATCACGATCCTCATCTGTGCACCCGCCGGTCTGCCCGGGGCAATTCTTATCATCGTCCTCGTCCTTATCGGGATCACGGTCTGATCCCTGGTACAGGATTACGGGAACGGTCGTGGTATATCAGGGAATGGAACGTACCTGTAGCGAAAAATATCCCCTGCGGATAATACGCACCACTATGGCGGAGAAGGGGGGAAGCAGTGGCAGACATTCCCGTAATGAGCATATTTTCGAATCGGCCGTGAAATGCCGCGTGAAAATCCGCAACGGGCAGGTCGTCGGGATCGGGGAACCGCGGATCAAAGGCTGTCCTCTGGCAAGATGGTTTGAAATTCCCGTCGATGAAATATCGAAGGCAGCGGTAAAGAAAACCATCGGGCAGAGGATCCGTTCATTCGGCATGTCCACGGCGCGCCGGAAGGTGATTTCAGAGAAGGATTTTTTTGGTTTTGCCCCGGCAGAGCTGCTTGCATGTGGCCTGCGCAGCGGGATGGTCGAGCGAGAGTGTTCGCCTGCGACGGGGGAGGTGCGGTCATTATTACCAACCCGTCCATGGTGCTGGGGATCGGCGGCTGATTGTCGGGCCTGATCTCAGCATCCCCGATACCGGAAGTAATGGACTGTATCGACGAATACGGCGGGGTTGTTGTTGACCGGGCGAACGCCTGCCTCGATCCGGTGGGGGGGTGGATCTTGCGAAGAAGAGGGGTTTTTTCCCAAATCGCGGTTCCCGTTTCGGATCCTGATGTCGCGAAAATCATTCGCAAAATCAGTCCCGATGCCCTTTTTTCGGCGTTCACATGAGCGGGGTTACCAAAGACGAAGCTATTGAGATGGTTACGGTTTCGGATCTGGTCACCGGGTGTGCTTTAAAAACAGTCCGGGCGCTTGCCGGAGAAAAGGCACTTCTTCAGGTGGGGGCCGTCATACCGGTTTTTACCCGTACCCCCCGGGGAAAGGAGCTTATTGTGAAATGGATCTCCGAAACTGAAGAAAAAATTTATTTAAAGCCAACCCGGCTCCCGATAATCTGCGCTGAGCAACCGGAACCACTTGTCTGATCCCTGAGATCATTTTTTTAAAACACGGCCGGGATTTTTCCTAAAATGGGAAAAGATATTTGCCTGATCCCCGGGGTCACCGGCAATGGTTTTTTTCAAGGGTCAGTTCGAGGACACCATCAGAGAACCGCTTTTTGCTGAATCGTACTTCGCAGGGGATCGTTATCACTTTTTTAAACTGCTTCATGGTATCAGCTGCAACAATCGTGACCGAGGTCGACTGGTTTTCCAGATCGATCCGGATCTTCTCCTCCGCTATACCGGGGAGTTCGGTAATGATACGGATGGTTGTTCCTTCATCGATAAGTGTGGTTGCCGGTTCGATAACATTGAGTGGCAACTTTTCCGGATTTCCTGTTTGCATATCCCCTCTCCTTTGTACGATTGAAGCCCCGTTTCTCCTCGTTTCTTTGTCATCGGAGGTGGTGTTCTTCCCGTCTGCCCGGCCAAAAACATCCGGACTGCTAGAGCATCGTCCGATTTTCCTATCCGATAACAGGCGTGCGATCCGGGGTATCGGAGTACTGCAGAGTACCTGCCGTGAGCTCAACGGCCCGGATGTGCACCGGATGTACTAGCCGTCCGGTGATATTCCCTGCGGATGCCCGGGGATACAATCCCGACTCCGGAAACAGTATGTTCCGGTATACAGTTCTCCTGTGGCAGCACCGGAACGGTCATATGATGTGAGTCCGGCTCTTCCAACGATGATGTTTTACCTCCCGGGAAGTACCGTTTTGCCCGGTAATTAGCATCCTATCAAAGATGATAAAGATGACGGGATATTGCAAATCTTGTTTCGTTTTTCTCCCAATTAACCGGCTCTTCCATAAAACTGAAGAGGGAAATTCATGTAGTGTTGGAGAGACCGGCAGGGTTCATCTTTTTCGTCCAACCGGGTCCGACCCATACCCCAACCACGTCAGGTTATGTCCCCTTTCATAAAACCGGGAAGTCAAACCCGATCTCAGTCCCGTTCCGGCTTGTGATCCTGAGCGCCCCCCCCAACTGGTGCTGCACCAGTGTCCTGATCAACTTGAGTCCCAGGCTGTTGGAACGGCTGATATCAAACGTATCGGGTATGCCTGTGCCATCATCACGGACCGTGATCCGGATCCGTCCGTTCTCCTGCAATGCAGAGATGGTAACCGACCCTTTATCCCTCCCTTTGAAGGCATGTTTATATGCGTTCGAGAGGATTTCATTCACGACGAGGGCACAGGGCAGGGCCTTGTCTACCGGGAGAAATACTTCTTCGGCAGTAATCTCGCAGCTGATCTCGTGACCCTCATGAGAATAAATATTGGATAATGCAGTTGCCTGGTCCCGGAACTGGCCGGTTATATCGATCTTCCCAAACTGTTTGTTCTCATAGAGCCGGGTATGGATCTGTGCCATGGTCTGGATCTTCAGCATCATATCGGTCAGGATGCTGTTGGTCGATTCATCGGAAGAACGCATCCGGGTCATATCTAGAAGGCCGGAGATCAACTGGAGATTGTTCTTGACCCGGTGGTGGATCTCACGGAGCAGCACGTCCTTTTCCTGTAATGAGGCGACAAGTTTTTCCTCTGCATGCCTGCGATCGGTAATGTCCCGATAACTCCAGACCCTGCCGACAACGGAATCCCCGATCTTCTGCGGTTTTGAATAGCGCTCAAAGATTTTTCCGTCGTTAAATTCAATCATGTCAAAGCTTTCCCGTACCGGGTGGATCTCGAGCTCGTTGACGCTTGCCAGGAATCCTTCGGGATCCTTCAGTTGTGGCAGGATATGGTTCATCACCCTGTCGTTGTTCCCCGCTTCCAGCAGCTCCGGGGGGATATCCCACATATGCATAAAATTCTGGTTGTAACTGGTGATCGTTCCCAGCTGGTCGACCACGCAAATGCCATCTGCCGTGGATTCAAGGGATGCATTGATGAGCGAGAGGGTTTTTATGAGGGTTGTATCGGATATTTTCCGCTGCCGGATCTCTTCTTCGAGTACCTTGTTCATCTTTCCATACTCGGAAGCCTTATGCCGGAACTCGGACTCGATCTTTTTCCGTTCGGTGATGTCCTGGCCCTGTGCAATCGTTGAAACGATGGTTTTCCCGTCAGCTCCGAAAATAGCAGCAGAGTTCCAGAGCACCGTCCTGATCCCGCCCTTCTTGTCGAGAATGGGTATTTCCACACTCTCCCATCGTTCCCCTTCCATGGTCTTTCTGATAAGATCCATACACCGTGCCAGATATGAATCGGGCAGGAGTATCCTGAAATTCTGCCCAAGGACCTCCTTTGATTTCCTGCCGGTCAGGTGTTCAGACGCACGGTTGAACAGGGTAATGCGGAACCCGGGGTCCCAGACGATGATGGGTGCATTGGCATACGTGATAAGATTGTCGAGATATTCCTTTGTTTCCCGGAGCGTATCATTGACAAGAACCTGTTTCCCGGTCAGTTCCTGCCGGGTCGTGGTGAGCCGTTCGCTGAGAACCGCAAGTTCATCATTTTTCCGGGCAAGTTCCTCCTCTGCCCGTTTGTGCCCGGTGATATCCATCACGTACATCCTGAAAACCTGGAACTCAGGGATCAGGGAGATATTTTCTGAAAACCATGCCGTTTTAAGAGTGATTTCCCGATAAATCCGGGATTCGGTGCCCTCACTGAGCAGGCGTACGATCTCCTCCTTGTCATCAGGAATAAATACCGAGGGATTTTTGGGGAGCCCCAGATCCGTAAGGGTTCTGTACGTCGCCGGATTTGCAAAGGTGACTACCCCCCGGGCATCCATCTCGATTACCGGGTTGGGGTCCATCTCAGGAAAACTTGCCAGCCACCGGATCTTTTTGTCTCCACTATCAGGTTTTGCCACGGCTTCCCTCATTTTTCCGATACATTTCACAGGAGACCGGATTGTAACCGGTGACCCGGTGCTCCGCCGTATCTCTTAAGAGACCCCGGCATCATGAATTTTTTTAATCCCTCAATTTCCTGATAACCGTTCTGTCCCGAAGTTGATTGGCACCATGCGTATTCAGGGAATAAAAACTTTTTTTAATTATTTAAAAAGATTCCCTTTGTTTACAATTTCCGGGATATAATCCCGTACGCATCCTGCGACGATAACTGCAAAAAAGTACTATAACTATGCAATTGCCGGAGGGGTTGAATTCAGCCCCTCACTTATACGGCCCGTGCATCGATCTCGGATGGAAGCATCTTCCGGAGAAGCAGGTCCGGTACCTGGGTCGAGGTATGAACCGCCATATCGAAGTATGCCCGGTTATCCCGATCCCCTTTGTAGGTGAGGTTCATCTGGAAATTGGTATCCACCAGCGTGACTGCACCGAGTGTCGTGATCACGGCACGCCGTTCTGTGATAACCCTGTCCTCCCCTATCACAAGTTTCTACCTGTCGCCATCAATATCCGGGATCAACTCGTTCTGGTACGAGAGCACGGTGATGTGGGTGTTCCCGATTACGATTGCCTGTCCCTCGGGGAACGAGACGCCATACGTGGTTGTGAACGGCAACGAACCGCCGGGGGATACATTCGAAACTGTTACCGACAATGTCAGGAAGGCAACCACTGCGACAATGGCAAGGAGAACAATAAGGGCAATGACGATCTTTATCTCGGATCCCATACCTCCCGTTTGTTTTTCCCGTGCACGTTCCCCCTGCTGTCCCTGTTTCCGTCCCTTTTCTGTCGGTCCGGAAAACACCCGGTCAGGACTTCCCGGTCTTCGTCATCTTCTTTGACGGTTTGATGGGCCCCGGAGGGTTGGTGTGGGCCGGCAACTCGTCGCCGTGGAGATGGGAATGGGCATCATGCCGGGGAGTGAGCGCCGGTTTTGCTTGCGGGTGGTGGGCCGGGTGCGGTTGCGGGTGGGATTCCGGGTGGTGCCGGGTCTCATCATCGTTGCGCTTCTTGTCCTGGCCGGTATGTGCCCCGATATGGGACTGCGGGTCTCGGAGGTGTTGTTTAGGTTCGTGTCGTGGTGACATACGCAATACTCCCGTTTCGGGTTAATAAATGAATGTATGAAAACCGGAGGTAAACTGGTATGCCGGAATTCCATGAAGGTGCCGGTTCTCCCGCGAAACAAAATGCTTATTCTGCCAAGGATTCCGGATCGGTTTTGATCAGGATAAAATCTCCGCCAGGGGACTCCGTTGCCCTCCGGAATACCGCCCCTTCCCCCCGCATTGTCAGTGCGCCCGCGTCTTTGCTACGGGAAAATCGTGACTGAAGAGCAGGATTTTTTAAGGACTGCATCGGGTTTTCCCGCAAGACCACGGATCCCTGCCGCACCTGCACAAAATCCGGCCCTGCGACCCGGAGAACCGGGAAGTATCGTGTGGGACAACTATTTCGTATCTGCAACCGTACAGGTACATCCTTCGGACAATACGCCGTTTTGCCGGTACAGCCTGCCGGGATTTACGATACTATTGATCCGGAACCGTTTACCGGGATTTGCCGGGAACCGGAGCCGGGATATTCTGCCAGCATTATGATGATTCTCTGGAAATACTTAAAGCCGCAGAAATGGCTGATTGCAGTCGCACTTGTCTTAGCGGGCGTCAGCCAGCTGCTGAACCTTGTCGATCCGATCATTTTCGGGATGATCATCGACGGGTATGCCCTGAACCCGGAGAACATTCCCGAACAGGCACTGATAACCGGGGTGCTCTTCTGGCTGGCGGTCGCCATTGCGGTCGCGGTGCTCGCCCGGGTTGCAAAAACGTTCCAGGACTATTACGCCCGGCTCGCAGTCCAGATGTTCGGCATGCAGATCTATAACGACGGTCTCGCACAGACGCTGCGCCTCTCCTATGACGAATTCGAAGATCAGCGGAGCGGCGAGACGTTGTCCCTGCTGCAGAAAGTGCGTTCTGATACCCAGACGTTCTTCAATGCATTTATCAATGTCCTCTTCTCCTCGTTCATCGGGATCGGGTTCCTCCTTGCGTATTCCCTCACCAAGAACTGGCTGCTGGTGCCGGTTTTTGTCACCGGCATCCTTGTCCTCGGGTCGCTCACCTGGCTGCTCTCGGTCAGGGTCAAGACGATGCAAAGGGACATCAACCGCGAGACAAACGAGATCTCCGGCGTTATTACCGAATCCCTCCGGAACATCGAGCTCGTAAAAAGCCTCGGCCTCACCTTCCCTGAGATCCGGCGGCTGCGGGAACAGAACCTGAAGATCTTCAATCTCGAGATGATGAAAGTCAAGCGGGTCCGCATGCTGACGTTCTTCCAGGGTACGACGCTTTCCATCCTGAAACAGTCGATCCTGTTCATCCTCCTCTGGCTGATCTTCAGAAACGTCCTTACAACCGGGGAACTGGTATCGATGCAGGCCATCACCGCGATCATCTTTGTGCCGTTGCAGGACCTTGGCACCATTATCGTGAACTACCGCGAGGCCGAGGCTTCCTTAAGCAACCTGGACCAGCTGATGCACAAGCCGGTTGAAGTGCAGCCGGAAAACCCGATCGAGATCGAGGAACTCTCGGAAATTCTTTTCGAAAACGTCGTCTTCCGGCACAAGACTGCCCGGTACAACGCCGTCGACGGGCTCTCGTTCCGGGTCAGGACCGGAGAGACGATTGCGTTTGTCGGTCCCTCGGGTGCGGGCAAGTCAACGCTCATGAAGCTTTTAACAGGACTCTACCGGCCCGACAGCGGGGAGATCTGTTTCAACGGCCAGCCATCGGCCCTCATCCGGTACAACCCGCTGCGCCGCCAGATTGGCCTTGTTACGCAGGACTCCCAGTTATTCTCCGGCACCATCCGGGAGAATCTCCTGTTCGTCATGCCGGATGCGACCGGAAGCCGGATGCTGGATGCACTCCACAAGGCGTCGTGCGATGGTATCCTTGCCCGTTCTGCTCTGGGCATCGACACAGTACTCGGCGAGGGCGGCATGATGCTGTCGGGCGGGCAGAAACAGCGGATCTCTATTGCCCGGGCCCTGCTGCGCCATCCCCGTCTGTTGATCTTCGATGAAGCGACATCTGCGCTTGATTCGCTGACCGAGGAGGAGATCACGAACACCATCCGGGATATTTCGACGGGCAGGGAGCAGATCACCATCCTTATCGCCCATCGTCTCTCGACCATCCTGCATGCGGACGTGATCTATGTCATGGAGGCGGGAAAGATCGTTGAGACCGGTTCCCATGAGAGTCTTCTTGCGCAGAAGGGCCTGTATTATGCGATGTGGCGCCAGCAGATCGGTGAACGAAAGAAACCCCGCGAAGCAACCGGAATGGCAGCGGAACCGCACACGTTCCACCCCGCACAAAACCCTGATGACAATCCTTAACCCCTCACTGCACATGTAAGACTGTGCTGATACGCTTGAAACGATTGCCTGTTCAGTCCCGGATCCTGCGCTCGATAGGATACGATGAGAATACGAAGATCCTGGAACTGGAATTCCAGACCGGCGTTATCTATCACTACCTGAGAGTCCCGCAAAAGATCTATAGGAATCTTGTAAAATCCGACGAGATCTACAAATATTTTTCCGAGAAGATCCGGCCCCAGTACCAGGCGAAACGGGTTGACGGGAAATAGCAGCGGAATCCTGCATAAAAAGATATATCCGGACACCGAAAGGGGGAAGAAGGCATCATCGGTTTTTATGGTTCCCCTCAACGGAGATTCTGCCGTTGATTCTCGGCCTGTCATTATCTCCCCTGACCGCAGGGGAATCTTACTCTGAAACGGGACCCCGACCGGGGCGGCCAGCCGGAGGAGCATGACCCTTTTGAATCCGATGATGGGCTGCTGTTTCCTGCCCGGTTCCACCGTGTTCGGGATATGAAAAACCGCTGGTTCCGGTGTTCTTTAAAAAAACGGGATACCCCTGGGGGAACAGACTCTGCGGCTCTGCCGCCATTTTGCCAGGCAAAATTATCGTGTCTCAGAGGGATTGAGCAGGATCCTGCCGCGGGATGTGAGCCGGAGTACGATCTCGGTGCTGGATTTCCCGCCATCGAGACAGCCTTTTGCGAGCAGGATACGGACAGCTGACCGGACACTGCTCTCGCTCCGGTTCTCGTGCAGCGTCTGCACGACGTCGCCGATGCGACAGCCCTGCCGGTCTGCAACGACCCTGAGGATATCGATCTGGGTTGCTGTGGGTTCAAAGATTTCAGGAGGTTCAAAACGGATTTTTTCCATGGTTTCCATAGAGTGTCCTGGTGACTGGTATGTCAAAAAATACCGGATCGCGGGAGGTTAATGCACCGCCGGGCAAATCACCAGTACATATACAGGCGGCTGACATGAAGTAATCCATGGATCGATCCCATGGTGTTTCTGGAGGCTGACAGGACAGGTTCTGCTCTCGTTACCTGTGCTGATATTTTTTTTAACCGAAATGATGAACAACCCTTCCGGGAAAAATAAAAAAGTTCAGAACCGGGGTTTCCGGTGTTTCGGCAGGCAGTCCTGGCAATAAACCGGTCTGCCTTCTGTGGGCTTGAACGGGACTTCGCATTCCTTTCCACAGTCTGAACAGGTCACTTTCGTCATTTCGCGGGGGCCGAAGTTGCGGGGGCCCCTGTTCCCGCCAAAATTATTTGATCCATACATAGGTGCTATTCAAACAGTCTTAAAAAAAATGTAGGTATCCTTTTTCGCATGCTGTAATAAATAACGGATCGTTCAAAAAGCAGTACTGGCGATGCCCATACCATTATCCCCCCGGAGCGCATGTAAACCATAGAACTTCGGAGTCATCATGGGAATCAAGCCATCCTACATCAAAACCCTTGGAAACGAACTTCTGAAAACGCAGCGGGAAAACTTTTCGAACAACTTCGATGAGAACAAGCAGCAGCTTTCAACCTCGGCTGTCATTCCCAGCAAGCGTGTCCGCAACCGCATTGCCGGATATATCGCACGGAAAGTCAATACTAAAAAACACTCCTGATCCATTTTTTGTCTGCACTGATACGTTTACGAACGGTATCCGTGCTCTTTCCCCGGGTGAAATCCCCCTAATGAACGCTTTTAAATTCTTTTTTGATCCTCAACTCCTTTTCAGGGTGTTTCGGTCCGTCAGGACCCGAAGATATTCTGTAATTTCATTTTTCCACGGTACAGATTCGTCTTCGTTTTTTTGGAGGCATCCCGTGATATTCGAATAGGTATTTCGCCCGGAAAATTCCGGCTTACAAAAACCCGGTATGTTGTGAGGGTTCTTCTTTGCCGGGAATAAATCCTCAGTGACAAACAATGAGTCCGGTTGCCGGTGACGCGGGGAATCCTTCCCGCAGGACGATCTATTCCATCTTCCTCATCGGGTTCTTTGCGATCTTCTCAACGACAATTGCGAAAAATCCTGTCCTCCCCCTCTTCTCGCAGGCGCTCGGGGCAAGCGACGCCGTGATTGGTCTTGTCGCGGTATTCTCCCCGCTTGCCGGCATCCTGTTCTCGTTACCGGTCGGCGTCCTCTCCGATCATCTCGGCAGGAAACGCCTCCTTGTGGCGTCCGGCCTCGTCTTTTTCTCCGCCCCGCTCCTCTATCTCTTCATTAACGATCCCGTCTGGCTCATCCCGGTCCGGTTCTTCCACGGGACTGCAACAGCCATTCTCGGCCCGGTCATATCCGGGATCATCGCCGAACGGTTCCCCGACAACAAGGGCGGGATGCTCGGACAGTACTCCTCCGCAACGCTCGCCGGGCGGACGATCGCGCCCCTTGCCGGCGGGGCAATCCTCTCCGGGTTCATGCTCTCCCCCGGGCTTTTCGAGTACCGGCTGGTGTACCTTGTCGCGGCGCTCGCAGCGGTCCCGGTCCTGATTCTTACCCTGCTGTACCGGGAAGAGCGGTCCGGGCCGGTAAGCGTCCTTCCGTTCCCGGTCTTCCAAGAGAGTTTTGTCACGTTTTTTTCCAACCGCCGGCTCCGGGGAACGGCGCTCGTGGACATGGCGACCTATTTTGCGTTCGGCGCGTTCGAGACCTTCCTGCCGCTCTTCCTCGCATCGCGGGGGATCGGCACGTACGAGATTGGGGTTATCTTCGCCGTCCAGGTCCTGATCATCGCGCTGACCAAGCCCGTCTTCGGGAAGATTGCGGACCGGGCGGACAAGCGGGTCCAGATCGTTGCCGGGCTGCTCATCACCGGGTGCTCGGTTGCAGCCATTCCGTTCGCGTCATCGTTCCCCGTCTTCCTTGCGGTAAGTTCGATCTTTGGCCTTGGCATGGCCATCTCGACTGTTGCCACGGCAGCGTATGTCGCGGACGTTGCAAAAAAAGAGCAGATCGGGGCGTCCATGGGGGCGCTCTCCTCCATCATGGACATCGGCCACTCCTCCGGGCCGCTCATTACCGGGATCGTGATCATGGCTGCCGGGTACCCGGCAGGATTTATCGTAAGTTTCCTTCTCGCGATCGTGGTCACGGGGATTTTCGCAATCTCGGTCACCGGCATTTCCGTCCGGCGCGGATGACCTGCGGAAAGGAACGTGTGACCTTCGGCGGGTGACTTGTGCTTCCGGAACCCGCAGGTCACCAGATCCCCGTTATGAGCCGGTACCGCACCTTCTGCATATATTCCCGATATCCCGGAAGATCCCGCAGGAGGACCTCTTCCTCGTTCCGATCCCGGATGATAAGGACTACGGGAAGGATCAGGAATACCGGGAGAGCCGCGTAGGAGCCAAGCGCGACCGGCGTCGCAAGCCACATGACGCTCACCCCCAGGTACATCGGGTGCCGGACAATGGCGTAGGGTCCGGTGGATATTACGTTCTGCCCGGGCACAACTTCGACGACCCGGGAGGCATAGGGGTTCTTTTGAAAAACCCTGTACACAAAAAGGTAGCCGGCGACAACGAAGCAATCCGCCGCGAGAACCAGAGGCACCGGGACCTGCAACCAGCCGAACCGGTGATCGAGTCCCGGGATGAGAAAGCCTGCAAGAAAAACCGGAATGACAAGGAAGACAAGCCGTTTCTGGGCCGGCTCTTTCTCGCTGAGCCGCGTCCGGCGCACGAGAAGTTCCGGGCTCTTCCTGAAGAGGGAAACGAGCACGAAGCAGAAGGTAGTAAAGAGGACTGCGCAATAGACCCACGCCTCCCAGTAGTCGAACGTGCCCGCGGGAAGAAAGAAGACGAGGCCAAGGCACAGGAAGGTTACGGGAACGAGCACCGCGATCCTTGTCTTCAGGCTTCGTAATTCCTCCGCGTCCATTGATGGGAAATTACGGTTTCCTGATTAAAATACTGCAGGATACGGTAAACCGGCACTCCGGACGGCCGGGTTCTTTCCACAGGCAAAGATACGTCAGGATCCCCGGGGCTCTCCGGGAATTTATCCGGCGCGGGCTTTTTACGGAGATTCTGCTTAAAATTTTAGCGATAAAATTATTTTCATGGAATGAAATGAATACGTGATAGCAATGAACGCAAAGGATCTCGCAGTCATTGCAGTCCTGCTTGCCACAGGCACGATCCTGCAATACCTCTTCTCGCCTTTGATGCTGCTTCTCATCCCGGATGTTATCACTGCGTTCTTCTGTCTTGGGATCGTCCTTTTACGGCCGAAATTTTCCGGGGCGCTTGCAATTGGTTTTGCCGGCGGTTTTCTGTCCATGCTGATCCCCGGCTCCATCTTTTTATGGGCGAACCTTATCGCCGGGCCGGCTGGCGCGTACGCGTGCTACTATTTCTATGAACTCTGGCGGGACAGGAGCCGGCTTGCCCCGTTCTTCACGACGTTTTCCGCAACACTCGTGAGCGGATTTGTTTTTGTTGCGATTGCCACGGTCTTTGTGTACGGAACGATCCTCCCGCGGTTCGGGAATTTCGGGAATTTTGTCATGGCATACCTTCCGATCGTCATCGGGACGGCTGTTCTGAACGCGGTGATCGTGCAGGTTCTCGTAATTATCGTAAGCAAAGTTCTGCTGCCGGAGCAATTGCCGGCATAACCGGAACCCCCGGGTGCCGGACAATTATGCGGTCCGGCAGCCGGTCCACGCCGGACAATCTTTGTCCGGTCGCTAATTTTGTAGAACCTGTTTCCAACAACGATAGGTACGGAAAATTTCCCGGATGATCCCGGAACAGCGAGCGGCCGGAATAGTTTCAAAACACATAATATAAAGTATTCCGGAATTTTAATAATGCAGAATATTCCGCCTGTTTCCGTCCTGTTCATTGTCTTCTGCATCTGCATCGCAACCGCCGGGTGTATCAGTGATGAGCGCTACCCTGCGACCGACATTCTCGTAAGCAAGTATGATAACGGGGGTGAAAAGACATGGAGCACCGCAATCGACAGCGGGAAGGATGACTATGCGACCGCAGTCATTGAGACTGCCGATGGCGGATATGCTGTTGCCGGATGGGTTGCAGGGAACCCTGAAGCCCCCCACATTCCGCGGGTCATCCGGCTCGACAGATCCGGAACCGTGCTCTGGGATCGGACGCTGGGCGATTCGCAGGCACGCAAGCTCGCAATAGCGGAGGCACCGGATGGCGGGTTCGTTATTGCACAGAGTCTGAACGAGAATGATAACGGGAGGATCGTGAAGATCACGAAAGCCGGAGATATTCTCTGGAACGTAACGATGGATGTTGTGTTCCGGGACATCGTCCGGGCCGGTGATGACCGGTTCCTCCTTGCCGGAAACCGAACCGTTTTCATTGACGGGAACGGGACGGTCGTGCAGGATCTGGCGGTATCGTCAATGGCAGATCTCCCATCCGCTGACGGCGGATTTTACCTTGGCCGGATCGGTGTGCCGTATTATACCATCGCATCCGTCATCTCGCTCGATGACAACGGTACCGTTGCATGGAATACCCGGGTCGGCGACAGCACGTCAGGAACGATCTCCTCCATGTCCGAGACATCTGCGGGAGATCTCGAAGTCCTCTACACGTACCGGACACCCTCCTGGAGCAATGACGGTGTGCCGTTCATGGAGTCAGAGATACTGACACTGACTTCGGAGGGGAACATCTCTGAGAGAGGGATTGTTGCAGCAATCGACCCGGTATGCAGGACACCGGACGGGGGATTCGCTTTCCTCGCATACCCGTTCAGGGATTCAGCGGGATATTCCAACGTGCTTGGCGACAGCCCCCTGAGCATGGTTATCCTCTCTCCGGAAGGAAACGTCATTCATGAGAAGGCCCTTGGCATCAGCACGTGGGTGGCCCCGCAAAAGATTCTCCGGACGAGCGATGGCGGGTATCTCACGCTCATTGTCACCGGGACCTGATCCCGTGTTATCAGGGCCTGTTTTTTTTCAGGGCCTGAGGTCCATATCCGACCCTCCGGTGCTGTCTGATAACGTCCGGACACGATCCGATAGTACCGGCAACGATCCTGAAATTTCCTGCCAGCGTAACAAAAAAAATGGTGACTGGTATGCCATGTTTCCCGCAGTACCACCGGACCCACCGGGAAAAAAGTCCGGATCAGAACAACGGCCGGAGCACCTTCTTGTACTGTTCGCCAAGATACCCGTACATCGAGCCTGCGACAACCGGGAGCCACGCGAGGATCTCTTCGCGGGTCTTCCCGGACGCAACGCAATACTTCGCGAGGTACTGTTCTGCGTCATCCCCGCCGGTCATGAGGAGGTCCATGTAGGTCCGGCTCGCATCGGCAGCGGCGTCGCCGACAGCGACCTCCGCCCAGTCGATGATCCGGTACGTCCCGTTCTCCACAAGGATGTTGCCGTGGTGGAAGTCCCCGTGGCAGATGGAGAGACCGTCAGGAAGACCGGCAAGTATCGTGACAAGGCGCTCTTTCTCGGCATCGGTAAGGCCGGGGCTTGCGACAATGGTCCCGAGGATCACGAGCTTGATGGGCCGGAACTCCGTTGACTGCACCTTGTGCATCGCAACCTGGAGCTCGACAACCCTGTCCGTTAACTCCCCGGCCTTCTCAGGGTACTTCTGCATGATATCGAGAAGCGAATCGCCCCGGACCTGGTCCATTAAGAGCGTTGTCCTGCCCCGGAACGTCTCGACGCCATACACCCGGGGGGCGGGAATGCCCATATCCCCGACTACGGCAAGGGTGAAAGCCTCCTGGAAGACCTGCTTTCTTGGCTGCCCCTCGCGGTAGACCTTTGCCACAATGCCGTCGCGGGCATAGATGACCGCAGACTGCCCGGCGCCGATCCGTTCGCCGTAGCGTTCCACAAATTCCGCATCGTTCTCCGGCCCTGCGTCTGGTGTGCACTTCATACTTGTATCTGCCATGCTGGTCTCCTGCTCCCGGTCGCAAACCCGACGGGCTGCCGGCGCAATACCGGTATATTTCTTCGCCATCCTGGAAAATTGTTCGGTTCCGTTCAACCCGTATCCGGACATGAACGGGCGAAAATTATCACGCCCCGGCAAAACGTAACACTTTTTGTAGTTTTCCGGTCAACATACCTGAATGCAATTCCCGGAGGAGAACCTTGGCAGACAAGGGTGAACATACCATCGCACCTGGCAGAGAATTTGACTTCACAATCGAGGTAGTCATCCTGCTCGTTCTCGGAGTTTTCATGTTTCTCTTCGGGATCCTCCTCTTTGCGATCCATACCGGCGATCTCCCGTACGCCCCGGACAGCACGTACGGGCTCTTCCTTGTCATTGTCGCGCTGCAGGTAATCATGATGGGAAAAACGCCCTTTGGCGATATCCGCAGGTCATGGCTTGTCATCCTCATCGGGATCGCCGCAGCAGTAATCGGGATGGGGGCCTGCTTTATCCCAAACGCTCTCTCGGGTCTTGTCAGGATCCTTGTCGGTGTGATCCTCGCGCTTGGGGGAGCGGTGCTCCTTGCGCAACTGGCTTTGCGCCGGGATAAAGCGGCGGCATGGCTGAAGGTTCCCGGCATCCTCCGGCATCTGACTGTCGCCTGCGCACTCGTGTACCTCATGGCATTCCTCCTCGGTCTTGTCACGCTTCTTCCCGCTCTCACAAACGACACGCTGACCGCAGTCCTGCTCATCTTCGATGGCATGAGCCTTTTCTATCTCGCCTGGTGCATCAGGTCCGTTGAAAAACAGTACCCGGAAAAATCCGTACCGACTGATGAGAAGCCGGATGGAAAACGACCTTCCTTCCTCTTCCGCTCCGCCCCGCTCCCGCTCACGACCGCACTCCTCATCTTCCTTGGAGTCCTCCTCGCGTTTCTTGCAGTCCTGCTCGTCCCGGTCAATACCGGTACGCTCCCCTTCTCCCCGGACGGCCAGCTCGGGCTTCTGCTCGTCATCATGGCGATCCAGGTGCTCGCGATGGGCGAGACGCCGGTCGGCCAGTTCCGGCGCTCCTCACCGCTTATCATAATCGGCATCGTCTTCGTTGCGCTGGGAGTCTTCTCCTGCATTGTCCCGGGAATTCTTACCGACATGCTCCGGGTCATGCTCGGGATCCTGAACCTTGCCGGCGGAATTGTCCCGCTTGCGCTGCGGCTGTACCCGATGGTTCAGCAGATGAGAAACCCTCCGGCCGTGCCGGTCCCGGTTCCCCCGCAGCTTCGGAACCTCCTTGTCACCCAGACAATCCTCAACATCGTCGGGATCCTCTTTGGCAGCTCCATGCTGCTGCCGGGGATTATCCCGGGCATGGTGACGGCAGCGATCCTCTTCTGCAACGGGCTGCTGCTCTTTGTACTTGCGTATATCCTCTCCACACTGCCCGCGCCGGAGTGATGCGGGATTTTTTATTTTACCAGAATATTTTCAAAATACGCTTATCCCGGTCTCAAAATAAAATTCTGTCATAATATCGCTAAAAATGCGAATCACATATTATAAATAGAAATTGTTGTTAATGAACGATCACACCAGGTTTTTGACAGGTGATGACACAGATGCGAATCAGCGACAGACAGGACGGATTCACCCGCCGCATGCCGGCCCATTTCCGAAAATGGGTCCCCGCCGGGGGCATCTGCCCCTACGATGACTGCACGACACTTGAGATCAGCTACGTAACCGACGGAAAAAAACTCCGGGAATATGTTCCGGAGGAGTTCTCGATCACCCGGCCGCTTGTCATGGTCATGTACCAGAAATGCAACGGCATACAGTGGATGGGGGGTTCGCAGTATTCCGTGGTGACCGCCTCGGTCCCGGTCAGCTACCCGGAGGGAAAGGAGCCAATCCACGGCGCCTACCACCTGGTGCTCTGGGAAGACAAGACCGAACCCATCATCGGCGGGCGCGAAGAAGCCGGCATGCCGAAGATCTTTGCCGACATCCCGGAATACCGGCGCATGGGAAAGGAACTTTCCGCAAACCTCAGCCATGAAGGGCGCACCTTCCTTGAGATGGACTTAACCATCGGCAGGAACTATACGCCCGCGGAACTTGCGGAACTCAACAAGGACAACGGCAGGATCGTCCAGTTCGGCTGGCGCTACATCCCGAAGATCGGCGCAGAACCGGGGCCTGCCCTCTCCGAAGCGACGTACTACCCGGTGGACAACGCGGTTGCCTCCGCATCTGTCTGCACCGGCACCGTGAAATGGACTGTCCCAAAACCGGTGGAACACCCGACGCAGTACGACATCATTGCAGCGCTCGCGGATCTCCCGATAAAAGAATATCTCCCGGGATCGTTCCGGAAAGGATCGAGTGCCATGCGCATGGACCTTGCGCGTGCGCTCTCGTGAGGAACGGGCATGACCGGGGTATTTGACGGCAAAGTTGCCATCGTGACCGGAGGAACCTCCGGTATCGGCTACGCGCTGTCGGAAGAACTGCTCCGGCGCGGCGCAACAGTCTATGTGATCGGCAGCCATAAGGAGAGCGTTGCAAAGGCAGAAGCGTCTCTTGGGTGGGAACTACCCGGGGGCGAAGTTTGCGGTTGCCGATGTCAGGGACCATGCCACGGTAGAAAAGATGGTTGCTGACTGTGTCGCGGAGTCCGGCCGGCTCGACTATCTCTTTAACAATGCCGGGATCAGCCAGAAGTACCCGTACGAGTACAGCAACCTTGCTATCTGGAAGGAGATGATCGACATCAATCTCTGGGGCGTGATCCACGGCGTGAACGCTGCGCTTCCGGTCATGCGGAGGCAGAAGGGCGGCCACATCGTCAACATGTCTTCCGTCTCCGCACTCCTGTGCAGCCCGTACCAGTCGCTGTACGTGACAACCAAGAGCGCGATCATCGGCCTGACCGACTGCCTGTACTACGAGTACCGGCCGCAGAACATCTTCTTCACGGTGATCTGCCCCGGGAATGTTGCGACACCCATCTTTAAGGGAGACATCCCAAAAGATGCAGTCCCCGTACAGGAAGCGGTACAGATCATTCTCGACGGCGTCGGGAAGCGGGAACGGATGATTGTCTTCCCGGATGCCCTGAAAGAGATTGTTGAGAAATGCAAGGATCCGGTCTTCCGGGATACTGCGCATATCCAGGCGGAGAAGGATACCCGTGCGGAGTTTTCAACGCCGGAGTACCAGCAGTACCTGGCCGGCTTGAAGAGCAGGAGATGAGTACCGGATCGTTCCGGGTTGACGGGGATGGTGTGTGAAAACGCAAAATCCCCGTGCCCACACAAGTACGGAGTGATAATCATGACAGATATGTTTGAAGGTAAGATTGCGATTGTAACCGGGGGGACCTCCGGTATCGGGTATGCAGTATCGGAAGAATTGCTGAAACGCGGCGCAACGGTCTGGGTTATCGGCAGCCGCAAAGAGAGCGTTGAGAAGGCAAAGAAATCCCTTGCGGCACACAAAAAAGCGCGCTACATGGCCGTGGACGTGACCGTTGCCAACGATGTGAAGCGGATGATCGATACCTGCGTTAAAGAATCCGGCCGGATCGACTACCTCTTCAACAACGCCGGGATCGGCATGACCTGCCCGAGCAGGGATCTCACGCTCGACACCTGGAAGAAGGCGATCGATCTCAACCTCTGGGGCGTTATCCACGGCATCCATTTCGCGCTGCCGGTCATGCTGAAGCAGGGGAGCGGGCACATCGTCAACACCTCCTCCATTGCCGGGATCATTGCGCCGCCGTGCCAGACGGTGTACTGCGCAACCAAGTACGCGGTCTCGGGGATGACGGAAGCGCTGCGGTACGAGTTTGCCGGAAACGGGATTCTCTTCACCGCGGTCTGCCCGGCCAATGTCGCGACCGCGATCTTTGCCGGTGTCGAGATCCCTAAGGAAGCAATCCCCGCTGATGAGGCGGCACGGATCATCCTTGCGGGCGTCGAGAAGAACGAGCCGGTCATCATCTTCCCGGAGATGGCAAAGGCGATGTACGAGCGCTGCGAAAAGGACCCGGCCTTCAAGGACCGGTTCATGCTGGAACTGGCACGGCGCCGGAATGCCGGCTGGGAGAGCGGGGTGCCGTACCTCGGCATGCCGGAGGATATCCGGTAACCGGCCGGTATGCCATGGGTGTATGGATATCGTTTAGGACCGGTAAAAAAAATTTTGATAATTGCTTTATTTAAGCCACTACGCAATTTATCATTTCAGAGATTTGTTGAATCGCTTATCAGGAGTATTGTACCTGCGACACGATAATTCCCCGGCTAACGCGGCGCCAGCGAAGCCTGATGGCTTCTCGAATCAGTCGCCGCTTGAAGCGACGACCGATTCTCATCGGGGCGCGCGGCGGGCAGGCCGTCGAAATCATTATTTCGATTTTTCATACTGGTGGATTGTAGTGAGTAATCGCCATTTTTTTATTGGTGGGTTACGGGCTCCTGCATCACCGGCTCCTGTTTATCAGGATCAGCCAGCTCAACCCTTCGTGCAGTAATACGCGAGTCTCAAATGATACTTCAGGAAGAGCTCGCAGCCAAGGCAGTAGCATCGGACCTCTTTCTTCTCCGGGCACGAGGTCTGTCCCCGTGCGCAGAAGAGCTCGGCCGGCTCGAAGTTTTCAAAATGGTGCGCCTTATAGGTCGGGCAGATTGTGCAGTACTTCCTGCAAATCTCCCGGTTCTCTTCCGTGTCTTCGGGAACATTCGCTTTGGAAGGTATCATGAGCAGTAATCTGCAGATGGTGGATAATAGGTTTCTCCGGCATATTTCCACCGCGTGCAGGATTGTTCCGGGAACCGGTGACCCGGCATATCCGGCTGATGGAAAAACCGGTTACACCCGGTGCGCCCACCTGAAACGGATCGGGGAAAAATTCGGGAACGTCATGGATGTTGTGATGTACCAGAAAGAGATCTGATGGCATACAGGTGAGATTGGGATTTACCCTGAAAACTGCCGTTATTTTCAGGGCTCTCTATACGGCCAAAAATTCGCATCAGATCGCAATTCAGACAACAATAATTACAAATTTTTTTGTAGTCAAAGGTTTTTTTATTACGCTCCGGCGCACATCATGTCTGCATGGAACAAAGGAGAAAATCCCGCAAGATCCCCTTCCTCCCGGTCATTGCGGGTATGATGATTATCGTTCCTATGCTCGTTGTCGCGGGGTGCACCGGGAACCCGCCATTGTCCAATGGCCCGGAACTGGACGGGACGACGTGGGTCCTGACCGGGTACCTTTCAGACAGCAGGATCGTATCCCCCGTTTCCGGTACTACGATCACGCTGGAATTCGGGAAAGAAAATAATCTCGGCGGTTCGGCCGGCTGCAACCATTACTTCGCCCGCTACGCGCTGAAGGGCACGAAGATCACCATCGGTCAGGCAGGGTCAACGGAGATGTACTGCGTCACTCCCGGCGTTATGGAGCAGGAGAGCGCCTACCTCTCCCTCCTCCAGAAAGCCGTATCGGTGACGGCAGGCAACGAAACGCTTACCTTCGCTGATACAGCGGGCACAACGATCCTTACATTTGCAAAGGAAGTCCCCCCCGCACCGGCGCCGCTTGCCGGTACGAATTGGACACTCGATGCATTGTACACCGGTGATGCTGTCTCATCGGTCATCAGCGGCACCACCATCACCGCGCTCTTTGACAAGGACTGGCGCATTGGCGGCAATGCCGGGTGCAACCACTACTTTGGATCGTACACGCTGAATGGAAGTTCGCTTGCTATCAGCAACATAGGTTCGACCAAGATGCACTGTACCGGCGACGGTATCATGCAGCAGGAGAGCACGTATCTTGCCTCGCTTGGGAAAGTTGCAGGGTTTACGATCACAGGGGACCGGCTCACCCTTGCCGATGCG
>Ga0116170_10001378_pt1 | contig 24556 bp, 17 predicted proteins | sample AD_JPNHW1_MetaG_FD_89797 | JGI IMG/M metagenome (GOLD analysis project Ga0116170, IMG submission 89797) | Active sludge microbial communities of municipal wastewater-treating anaerobic digesters from Japan - AD_JPNHW1_MetaG | ecosystem: Engineered > Bioreactor > Anaerobic > Digestate | place... | reverse complement strand
CAGGGGGTGGCGACGGCCGGCGTCTCGGAGGCCTACCGCAAGGCATGGGACGATCCGGCGCTGGAGCGGCGGATCAGCGAGGGGATCGAGCGGAACCGCAAGGGCGAGGTGACGCTCCGCGTGGTGGATGCGGCGGGAAAGCCGGTCACGGACGCGCGGCTGTCGGTGCGGCAGAAGACCCATGACTTTCTGTTCGGCTGCAACGCCTTTGTGCTGGGGCAGCTCGAGACGCCGGAGCGGAACCGGCAGTATGAGGAGATGTTCGCCAAGGTCTGGAACTTCGCGACCGTGCCGATCTACTGGAAGGGAACCGAGCCGCAGCAGGGTCAGCAGCGCTATCGGGAGGGGGGCGCGGAGGTCTGGCGGCGGCCGCCGGTGGACCGGTTCATCCCCTTCGGCAAGAAGTACGGGCTGACCCTGAAGGCGCACCCGATGCTGTGGCATGAGCACAATCCGGCGTGGCTACCCCAAGACCCCGCTGCGCTCAAGGCGCTCTATCAGAAACGTTTCGCCGAGCTGGCCGAGCGGTATGGGAAGGACATCGCCATCTGGGAGGTGACCAACGAGTCGTCGGGCTGTCCCAAGACCTATCCGCTTTATTCCGAAGACCGGGCGTATGTGGCGTGGGCATTCAAGGAAGCGGCGCCGCTGTTTGGCCCCGGCAGCCGGCTGATGATCAACGACTACACCCAGTTCAACGAGCGCTTGCCCGCCGAGAACGTCTACTACCGGCAGATCGGCGGCTTGCTGGGTCAGGGCGTGCGGCTGCAGGGGATCGGGCTCCAGTTTCACCTCTGGTTCGAGCCGAAGCTCATGGAGCGGCACCTGGCCGGCGAACGCTATCTTCCGGGGCGCCTGCTGGAGGTGTACGAGGCCTTTGCCGCGTTCGGGCTCCCGCTCTACATCACCGAAGTCACGGTGCCGACCCCGCCGGGCGAGGACGGCGCGGCGGTGCAGGCCGAGGTGGCGAGGAACCTCTACCGGCTTTGGTTCAGCGCGCCCGCCATGGCGGGGGTCACCTATTGGAATCTGGGCGACAGCATGGCGCATGACAAGGAGAACACGGCGGCGGCCGGCCTGATCGACAAGGAACTCAAGCCCAAGCCTTCCTATCGCGCGTTGGACGAGCTGATCAACCGCGTCTGGCGCAGCCAGGCGGACGGGACGCTGGGGTCGGACGGGACGCTGAAGTTCCGCGGGTTTTATGGCACGTACGAGGTGGCTGTCAGCCGGGGCGGCGTCACGAGAAAGGTGTCGCTGCATCTGTCGAAAGACGGGCCGGCCGAACAGCGCGTGGTTTTCAACTGAGAAGCAAGTGAGGGAGATGGACATGGATCGAGGGACGCGGGCAACAACTTTAAGGGAGGCCTTCTCGCTGGAAGGCCATCGGGCGCTGGTGACCGGCTCGGCGCGCGGCATCGGGCGGGCGATCGCGCGGGCGCTGGCCGAGTACGGCGCGACGGTCGCCGTGCACGGCGTGAAGTCGAGCGCGGCGCTCGACCAGTCGCTGGCGGACGTCCGGGCGTATGCGCCCCGGAGCGCCGCGGTGACCGGGGATCTGGGCGAGCCGGGGATCGCCGCGAAGCTCGTGGCCGCGGCGACCGCCGCGATCGGCGGGGCGCCCGACATCCTGATCGCGAACGCGTCGGTGCAGTTCCGCCGTCCTTGGCTGGAGATTCCCGAGGAGGAGGCGCTTCTGCAGATGCAGGTGAACTTCCACGCCACGTTCCAGCTCTTCCAGTCGGTCTACCCCGCCATGCGTAAGCAGCGCTGGGGGCGGCTCATCTCGGTCGGCAGCGTGCAGGAACTCCGCCCGCACAGCGAGATGCCGATTTATGCGGCCAGCAAGTCGGCGCTGGAGAATCTGGTGCGCAACCTGGCCAAGCAGACCGGCGCGGACGGCGTCACCGTCAACAATGTCTGCCCCGGCGTGTTTGCGACCGACCGCAACGCCGAAGCGCTGAACAACCCGGCGTATGCGGAAAAGGTGCGCAATGGCATTCCGCTGCGCGATTTCGCGCAGCCGGAGGACGCGGCGGGCGCGGTGGTCTTGCTTTGTTCGGACGCCGGGCGCTATATTACGGGCACGACCCTCCGCATCGACGGGGGCATGGGAATTGCCTGAAGCGGGGAAGTTCGGATGAGGAGTTCGGAATTGGGAGTCTGACAACATGAGCGAGAAAAAAGAAGAAGGCATGCTTCAGAAGGAAGCGAAGATGATGAAGCTGGAGAAGCTGATCGCGGCGCGCGAGGGCGTCTCCAAGAAAGAGTTCCCGGTGCCCGTGAAGGAGATGCTGGCCCGCTACGAGCAGCTGTACACCGGCGCGATCAGCGACGTGCTGCGCGAGTTTGCCCTCCTCGACCAGTCGCTGCCCGGCCATTTGCGCCCGCTGCGCGACAGCGACGTGGTGGCGGGCATCGCCTTCACGGTCAAGAGCGCGCCGAACGTGAAGATCACGGGCGAGATGACCTTCCGCACGCAGATGCTCGACGAGATGGGCGAGGACCACTTCGTGGTCTGGGACACCTCGAACGACGAGAAGGCCACGCTCTGGGGCGGCGTGATGACGGCGACCGCGTACGGCAAGGGCGTGAAGGCGGCTTGCATCGACGGCGGCATCCGCGACACCAAGCAGATCCTGGAGAAGCCTTTCCCCGTCTATTACAAGTATCGCATTCCCAATGGCTCGCTCGGCCGCTGCCTGATCACGCACTACCAGATCCCGATCAAGGTCGGCGACGTGGTGGTCAAGCCCGGCGACGTGATCTTCGCGGACTGCGACGGCGTGGTCTGTATCCCGCGCGACATCGCCTACGACGTGCTGGTGCGCGCCGAGGAGATCCGCGAGAACGAGAAGAAGATCTTCGGGTGGGTCGCGAAGGGCGAGACCATCCACGAGATCACGAAAAAGGGCGGCTACTTCTGAGGCGGGAAGAGCCCGCACCCGACTGGAACAACGGAATGGTGGAATGATGGGTGTTGATGCCAAATCAGCCGCAAAGAACTTCCATCATTCCAACATTCCATCATTCCCAAACAACCTGTCATTTATCGCTGTTGTCGGGGCTCAAGGCACTAGGGGGAGACGCATGAAGCACCTCATCGGAATTGCGGCACTGACGGTCATCGGCGCGTCCGCCGCTTGGGCGCAGACCAACGCGCCGGCGGTCAGCGCGGCCTACCTGAAGTTCTGGGACGCGCCCGGCGTGCAGGAGCGCATCGAGAGGGACATCCGTTCGAACCGCATGGCTGAGGCGCGGCTGACGTTCGCGTCCGTCAAGGCGGGCACGGAGGTCACGGTCGAGCAGACGCGCCACGCCTTCCTCTTCGGCGGCAACAGCTTCCTCTTCGGCGACCTCAAGACGCCCGAGAAGAACCGGCGCTACGCCGAGACCTTCGGCACGCTCTTCAACGCCGCGACCGTGGCGTTCTACTGGAAGACGCTGGAACCCGAGCCGGGCAAACCGCGCTACGGGGAAGGCAGCCCGTACGAGTACCGCCGCCCGCCGACCGACCCCGTCGTCGCCTACATGGCGTCGCGCGGCGTCAACATGAACGGCCACGCGATCATCTACGGCATGCGGCGCTGGGGACATCCGACGTGGATGCCCGAGGACCGCAAGGCCATGGAACCGATTTTCGAGCGACACGTCAAGGAGCTGGCGGGGCGCTACGGCGCCCGCGTGCAGCGCTGGGACGTGGTCAACGAATCGATCGATCAGGCTAACCGCGGGCTGATGCCGGACGACTACACCTTCAAGACGTACACGTGGGCGGCAAAATACTTCCCGTCCTCCGTGTGGTTCGGCATCAACGACTGCGACATGCATGGGGGGCCGTCGCGCCGCTATGTGGAGATCGCGCGCGACCTGATCGATCGCGGCGTGCGCATCAACACGGTGGGCGTGCAGATGCATATCTTCAACCCCAAAGAGTCGCAGGGCATCGCCAACGGCGCGGACATCCTGACGCCCGCGAAGAACTACGCGGTGCTGGACTGCCTCAGGGGCGCAGGGCGCCCGATCCACGTCAGCGAGGTGACGATCAGCGCGCCGGACGAGACCGCGAAGGGCCGGGAAATCCAGGCCACGCTGGCGCGCAACCTCTACCGCCTCTGGTTCAGCTATCCCGAGGTGATGGGCATCACCTGGTGGAACGTGGTGGACGGCGGCGCTGCGGCGGGCGAGCCCTCGTTCTCCGGGCTCTACGACAAGGACGTCAACCCCAAACCGGTCTATCACACGCTCGACGCGCTGATCAACCGCGAGTGGAGGACGCGCCTGTCCCTGAAAGCGGCGGCGGACAAGCCGCTGACCTTCCGCGGGTTCAAGGGGCGCTACCGCGTCGCCTGGACGGCCGCGGACGGTTCGGCCAAGCGCGTCGAGTTCGAGTTGGCCAAGGACGGCGACGGCTTCTGATCGCCGCGCGCTGCGGAACGGGCGTTCGTCGCCGAGGGGCGGGGCGCCTCTCCGAGACGTCCCGCGGCCGGTAGGGGCGGCGGACTCGCCGTCCGCCTTTTGGTGTGCTCCGGGGCCGCGGACGGTTCGATGAATCGTCCCTGCCGCGCCAGACGCGCCGGTTCGGACGCGTTCCCTCGGCGGACGCTCGACAGCGGAAAGTGAAATGCGTTATAGTGGATTCATGTTAAACGGGTCCACTGCGGCAATTGAGAGGTCGAAGCGCATGAGACGTTTGCTGGCGTATTCCATGGCGGTGGTGGCGGCCGGTTGGGTCGGATGCGGCCGGTGCCCGCTTTCTTCCAAGGCCAAAGGCGAGGGGGCGGAGCCACGGGGGGGCGCGTGCTGTTGCGCCGCGTCCAAGGCCTGTGCGCTGAAAACGCCGAGGATGGGCATCGACCTCGCCGGGCAGTACACGAACCCGGACGGCATGACGATCAAAGACGGCGTGATCTGGCTTTCCGTCAACAACCTTGCGAGCGGCAAGACGAGCTGCATCGCGAAGATCACGAAAGACGACCGGATCGAGAAAATCATCGACCTGCCCCCGAATCCCGAGACCGGAATCTGCAGCGCGCTGGGCCTCACCTTCGCTGCGGACGGCAACCTCTACGTGTCGGACAACCAGAACCACGCGGGCAAGGGCCTCGGCAAATCGCGCGTTCTGCGCGTGGTGTTCGAGGGCGGCAAGGCCGCGCGCGCGGAGGTCGTGGCGGTCGGGCTGCACGCCGCGAACGGCATCGCGGCCAAGGGCGACAGCCTGTATGTGAACGAGACCACCTTCGGCGCGGGCGACCCGATGGACAGCGGCACCTATCGCTTCAGGCTGGCGGAACTCAAAGCCGGGGCGCCGCTCAAAGTCGGCGGCACGACGCGGGATCCGCACGTGATCTTCACCATGAAGACGAGGGGCCAGTACAAAGTCGGCGCCAACGGCTTGTGCTTCGATGAAGCCGGCAACCTTTTCGTGGCGAACTTTGGCGACCGTGAGATCTGGAAGGTCAGCTTCGATGGAGCCGGCAACGTGAAGGAGCGCGAACTGTTCACGACGGTCGCCTGCGCCGAGAGCATCGACGGCATGCAGTACGACGGAGAGGGCGGCATCTGGTTTGCGGACTTCATCGGCAACGCGGTCGTTCGCGTGGACGCGCGCAGCGGCGCGGCGGCGCTGGTCGCCAAGAATCCCCCCGGCGCCGGGCTGCAGGGCGAGTTGGACTCGCCCTCCGAATGCATCCGCCTGGGAAACAAGGTGTATGTGTCGAACATCGACCTGACGTTCGGCCCGCACCAGGCGGACGACAAGCAGACGATTTCGATCATTGACCTCTAAGGCGGTTTCGTATTTTTATGACACGCGATTTTTTAGAGACGGTGACGCGGCGGTATGACGCATATGTGGATTCGTTCCGCGACGCTTCCGGCGAGTTGCCGCAGATGATGGCGCTGAAGTTGGAACACACGCGGTGCGTGGTCGATGACGCCAAGCAGATCATGGCGGGCGAGTCCTGGCTGGAGGACGCCTGCACCACCGGCGAGATGTGCGCGCTGCTGCACGACGCGGGGCGTTATTCGCAGCTGAAAGAGTTCGGCACGTTCCAGGACGTCAAATCGATCGACCATGCCGCGCGGGCCGTCGAGGTGATCGGGGCGGAGGGCTGGCTGACCGAGCTGCCGAAGAGGGAGCGCAAGACCGTGATCACGGCGGTGGCCGTTCACAACAAACGGGAGATCCCGCCGACCGTGCCCGCCGAGACCGCGGCGTTCGCGCACTTGGTGCGCGACGCGGACAAACTCGACATCTTCCGCGTGATGGAGGCCGCGGTCACGGACGGTTCGCTGGAGACGAATCCCGAGATCGCGTGGGAACTTCAGGTGAAGGGCGCCCCTTCGCCCGACGTGGTGGCGGCTGTCAGCGTCGGGCGTTCGGTCAGCTACGCGAACGTCAAGACGCTTTCCGATTTCGTGCTGATTCAGGTCGGCTGGCTGATCGGCGGGTTGCACTATCCCACCGCGCTGCGGCTGGCCGCCGAGCGAAAGGCGCTGGAGTTCCGCGAGACGTTTCTCAAGACGCTCAGCGATGATCCGGGCGTAGACCTGTGCTGCGACGCGGCGCGGGCCTACATGGACGAACGGTTAAACCTGCCGGTTGTGCGATGAAAGCATTGGTGGTAGTGGCACCGACGGTCAGCGCTGACGTGCGCGGTATGCTGCGCGCGGCTTTGGACGGCTGTTGCGCCGCGTCATCCCTGGCGTGCGAGATCTGCGAGATCCGCCCGGATGAGCCCATCGCGGAAATCGTCGCGCGGCGCGTGAACGATGCGGTCGGCTGCGTCGTGGCGGTCGGCGGCGACGGCACGGTCTCCGCTGCGGCACACGCGCTGGTGGGCGGCGAGATTCCCTTGGGCATCGTGCCCGCCGGGACGGGGAACCTGGTTGCCCGCGAACTCGGCATCCCTCTCGACGTCGGGGCCGCCGTCTCGCTCATCGCGGGGCCGCACCGCCTCCGGAAAGTGGACGCGATGGCGATCGCGGGACGGACGTGTCTGCTGAACGCGGGCGTCGGCATCAACGCCGAGGTCATCGACAGCACATCGCGTCTGGGGAAGAGCCTGTTCGGGCGCTCCGCCTATGTCGGCACGGCCGTCTGGAAGGTGCTGCAAGCCAAGCCGCAGCGGCTGGAGATCGCGGTCGACGGCGAGGTGTCCGCTTATGAGGCGACCGACGTTCTGATTTCGAACTGCGGGACGCTGGCGCGCGTGCTCCATCCCAACGGCCCCGAGATCCGGGCCGATGACGGGAAGGTCGACGTCTGCATCATCTGCATGAAAATCCCGCTCGAATATCCGTGGTACTATCTCCGCAAACGCCTGTTCCCCGGGCACGTCAACCGGATCATCCACGAGATGTCGGCCCGGAAGCGCGTCGTCGTGCGGAGCGACGCCCCGATCGCGGTGCAGGCTGACGGCGATATCATCGGCACGACGCCCGTCGCGATCGAGGTGCTGCCGAAGGCGCTTGCCGTGATGGTGCCTTAGAACGGTTTGTTGCGTGTCCGGTAGGGCGGTTTCTCCGAAACCGCCACATGTCCTGCGCCCGCCGAAGGGTCGGGCGCCTTGGGGAGGCGTTCCTCCCCGAACGGCTACACATATACAGGTAGGGCGGTTTGACGCTCCGCTCCCAATCTGCGATTGGGCGATCCCGGATACGGGATATTCCCGAAACCGCCGCGACCGGTCCGGCGAACCGTTCCTGCCGCTGCGGCCACATTTTCAATTCGACCGCCCTAGTCCGCTCGGCTCAGTTCGAGCTTGTCGATGTAGAGCGCTTTGAGCGCCGGGTTCGCCGCGTCCTTTTTCTTGTCGAAGCGCCCGGGGCCGATCCAGAAGTAGTGCGCCGTCTCCGGCACCCACTCGGCCACGTCGTACCACGCGTAGCCTTCGCCGACCGCGGAGGTCTTGCGGTCGCAGCCGCCGCACCCCTTCTTGTTTTTTGCGTCGTACACGCCGGCCCAGAACGCCTCGCCCTCTTTGCCCGGTTCCTTCTCGACGCGCAGCCGCATCCGGATGCGGTACTTCTTGCCGGGGTCGAACGCCACTTGGCTGAAGTGCAGCGTGGTGCACCATTCGTAGTGGGTGTTGCAGAGCTTCATCGCGGAGCCGTCCTCGGCCAGGGGGTCGGCCACCGTGTCGCCCCACTGGCCGCGGTTGCCAAGCGAGAGCAGCGAGTCCTCGATCACGGCGCGGTCTTGCGGCTGCGGCAGCGGCGGCGGGTTGGCGAGCGCCTTCCATTTGGCGAGTGTGCGGTCGTGGGTCTCGACGCCCTCGGAGAGGCGGATGTCCTTGGCCTCGGCGAAGCGCGTCAGCAGCTCGGCCGCGAGGGCGCGCGTCTCGGAGGGAATGCCGTAGCGCGCGGGATCGCCGGTGACCCAGACCTTGATTTCATCCTGCTGGGGCTGTCGCAGAAGGCGCGCATTGAGGACGGGGACCGCGCCCATGCGCACGTTATAGAGGTGGGCGGGCGAGTCCTTCACGGCGGCTTCCGCCTGTTGCCACAGGCGTGCGGCGCGCGCGTAGAACTCGTCCGGGACCTGCGTGCGGCGCGGATCTTCGAAGATGCGCAGCGGATGCGCGGCGGGGTCGCGGTAGAAGCTGTGCAACGCGTCGAAGTAGGTGCGCACATAGGGGGCGGCCGCGCCGTAGTAGCCGTTGAAGAAATCCTCCAGCAGCGGCTCCTGCGGCAGGTCGGGGTTCCAGAGCCATTTGGCGAGCAGCCACGCCTTGAGCTCGGCGAAATCGCCATGGCGGCCCTGGTAGGCGCCCTGCTCGAAGAGGTAGTCGACCCGGTTCGTGCTGAAGAACTTCACGTTGTCCTTCAGGGCAAGGACGTTGGGGAAGGGCGAGATGTAATCGCGGAAGTTGGTGGTGTAGTCCCAAACGTAGAGGCGGCTGCTGATCGCGCTCCAGCCGCGGATGTCGTCGAGAAACGAGCGGTTTTCCTTGAACGCGCTCGCGACGATGGGGAACGCGAAGTCGCACTCGATGGTGCAGAGGCACGCCATCACGTTGCGGCGCGGCCGGACCGTCTTGGGCGGCTTGCGCGTGTACTGGTAGGCGAGGGTCTCGATGGTCACGTTCGGGAACTCCTTCTCGACGGCCTCGGCCACCTGGTTGACGAAGGCGATCATTGTTCCCGCGTGGGATTCTTCGCGGTCGTCGATCGCCTTGCAGCCGGGACAGGTGCAGAAGTTGTGCCAGTCGTTCTGGCTCACGCCGTAGAACGAGGCGCCGGGATCCTTGCGGATGCGCTCTAGCACGTTGGAGGTGACGATCCGCAGCACGTCCGGGTTGGAGAGGCAGAGCTGGGTGTAGTCCTTGACGCGCTTCCCGTTCACCTCGCTGAAATATTCCGGGTGCGCGTCGAAGTACTTGTCCGGCGGGCAGAGGGCGTTGAACGTGTGGCAACTGCCGAGTCCGCCGCCGAAGCGGTAGGAGTGCCCGCCGTGCTTGTCGGTCAGACGCATGGCGTTCCCGTTGACCTTGTTGCGGGCCGCGAGGTCGCCGTTGAACATGTCGAACCAGAACGGCTCGCGTAGGGCGAAGGCGGGCGTCTGGGTCTCGTCGATGGCGGGCACGGCGAACGCGTCGCGCGTCGGGATCACGCTGTGCCAGGACGAATACCAGCGGCATCCGCCGAAGCGCTCCAGCGCCTCGTAAACGCCGTAGAGAGTGCCGCGCACCGCTCCGCCGATGATGAGCAGGTGCGGAGGCTTGCTCACAAGGCGGAAGCCGTCTGTGCCCAGCGCCGCGAGGTCGGCGGGTCCGCCGAGCACCGCGGCGGTGTGGCGCGTGTTGCCCAGCAGGATGGCCCGGGAGGGAAGCGGCGCGTCGTCGGTGAGGATCGGCAGCTTCACGCCGGTCATCTGTTCGGCGAACGTTTGGAATTCCTCGGCGGCGTGGATTTGGGACGGGGAAGCATCAGCCGCTCTCACGAGCGTATACGCTGCGGGCTGGCCGCGCGTGGCGAGAATCAGATCCTGAGCGGACAGCATGCTCGGCACAATCGCGGCAATCAGAAGACGGAACCATCGTTTCATGTTGAACCCCCATATAAGTTGATCGGTATCTAACCAAAACGCGTTTGGGATGGAAACCCTAAAAATCGGTTGCCCATGAATAAGCGCGGTGTTACAGTGACCAAGCGGATGGTGCTTTACCCGTCGGTTGGTGTTTTGATGGGGTGTGTTTCGCGCGTGCGATGGGCGGGTGTTGCGCCGGAACATGAAAAGATCGTGTGCATTGCAGTAAGGTCCGGTTCCGTAAGAGGAGGAGATCAAAGATGAAGCTGGCCGCCCTGACCGCGCGTGACATGTGCCGCTTTCTGACCCCGATGATCCTGTCCGTGTCCTGTGCCGCTTTTGTCCCGCGGGCTTCCGGGGACGCGGCCGTTCTCCGCTGGAACGGCCCTGCCGCAGGGACCTTTCTCTGGAACGCGACTGAGTTGGCCTGGCTCGACTCGGGCGAGCATGCGGTCGCTTGGGTTCCCAACGCGGCGGCGGCATTCGAGAGCGCGGGCGGCGGCCTGGTCCAAATCGAGGAAGACGTTGTGGCCTCCAACCTGACCTTCACCGGAAACGGCTACACCCTGCTCGGAGCGGGCCTGCTGAAGGTCGACGGCGCCGCGTCGGTCGCGGATGCCACCGCCAGCCGCATCGACGCCGACCTTGTCTCCACCGCAGGCTTCGCGAAGACCGGCGCGGGCACGCTCACGCTGGGGGGGCCTAATGCGACACTCAAGAAACCGGTGGCGGTTTCCCAAGGCGCGCTCGCGCTTCAGGCCGCCACGATTCCCGGCGGCGTTTCCGTCGCGGCGCCGGCTACCCTTTCGGCCTTGCCCCCCGTCACAAACGGCCTTATGGGCTTCTACTACAACGTGACGCCCACGAACTATTTCTTTTCCACGCTCGCGTGTCTGGAGGCCTGTTTGGCGAGATTGACGCCGGCCCTCGCCGTCGCGAGCAGCGCGGCCGGGCCCGCGTTCGACTTCGGGGTCGGCGGCGCGCTTTTCCCGCTCCGTATGGCTTGGGCGGAAGCCGCACCAACAACTTCGAGGTGGTCTGGCGCGGCGTCCTCACGGTTCCCTCCGACTCCTGCTACACGTTCCGCCTTGTCAGCGACGACGGATTCCTCCTCGCCATCGACCGTCAAATGGTGATGAACATGCTGTCAAGCGGCACGAAGGACGGCACGGTCTGGCTCGCCGCGGGTCCGCACGACATGGTCCTCGGGTATTATCAGGGAGGTGGCACAAGCGGTCTGCAGGTCAAGGTCAAGTCCCTCTACGGAGACTTTGAGACCCTGCCCAACGCCTGGCTGACGCCCTACACGTCGGTCGGCGCGCTCAGCGGCAGCGGCGCGCTCTCGCTCTCGGCCGGCAACACGGCGTTCAACGTCACGCCGGGCGGCGCTTCGTTCTTCAGAGGCGCCCTCTCGGGCCCCGTGGGCTCGCTCTTCAGCAAGAAAGACTCGTTCAACCTGACGCTCACCTCGGCCAGCACCACCTCCAACGCCTTCGCGGGCGACCTGGCGGTGCGGGGCGGCATTCTGACCCTCGCGACAGGCGAGCGGCTCGGCGATGCTTCGACCGTCTCGCTCTCCCGCGAAGCCGCCCTGCGGCTGGTTTCGGACGAGACCCTGGGGGCTCTCTCGGGCGCAGGTACCGTCGCTTTCGGCGGCAGTCCTTCCGTCACCGTGACCCCCTTCTCCGGCGATGCGGATTCAGGCCTTTCCCCAAGCAAGACCTATACGCATCTGCTGGATTTCCCGGCGGACAGCGGCACCCCGGCCACGATCAACGGCGTGACCTTTATCGCGGCCGGCCTGAGCGGCAGCACCAACGGCTATTCGTGGTCTACGGTCAACCCGCCGACCGGCGCCTGGACCAACGGCTTCACCACGGGCGTCTCCCAGCTCCTCTTCGATTTCGCCTACGGCTCCACCGACTACACGCTGACCCTTTCAGGCCTGCATCCCGGCCAGACCTACGAGACGCGCCTCTACTTCAAAGGCTGCGGCGACGCCAACTCGACTCGCAAGGTGACCTTCGCGTTCACGGCGGGCGCCGTCTTTGTCGGTTCGGTCGACTACGTCATCGAATCCGCCACGCGGAGCATCGTCGGCTGCCGCTACACGGCGGACGCCGCCGGAACCCTCGCGATCCATGTGCTTTCGCACCACAGCATCGACACGTGTCACCTCTACGGCCTGTCCAATGAGGAGGCCGCCGCGCCGTCTCTCCCCGAGCCGGCGCCAACGGTCTCACCCTGTGTGGTCGCTTTTAACGATGACGCCGACTCGGGCATCTCAACCTTGAAGACCTACACGCACAAACTGGATTTCCCGCTCACCGCCACCCCCGCGACGGTCAACGGCGTGAGCTTCACTGCGGCCGGCATGAACGGGAGTGCCGACGGCTACGACTGGAGCACGACGGGTTTCACGCCGAACCAGACGTACGGCGACGGCAGTGGCGCCGGCGTCTCCAACCTGCTCTATGATTTCTCGTACAACTCCACCAATTTCACGCTGACCCTTTCCGGCCTGTACCCCGGCCAGACTTACGAGACGCGCCTCTACTTCCGTTCCTTCGGCCCCCCCGTGCCCGATTCTCCCCGCGATGTGACCTTCACCTTCACGGCGGGCGCGACCGCTCTCGGCACGGTCAACCACGATCTGGACACCTTGGCGCGCAGCATGATCCGCTGCCGTTTCACGGCCGATACCGCGGGCTCCCTCTCGGTCCAGGTGGTCTCGCCCGACAGCGGCCACACCTGCCACCTCTACGGCTTGTCCAACGAGCAGGTCCAGGACGGAACGTCGTTGCCCACGCTGACGTTCAACTCGCCCGCCGGAAGCGTCGCCCGCCACACCGGTGCGCTGGCCGGTCGCGGCCGACTGGTGAAGCAGGGGGAGGGGACTCAGATTTTAGGCGGTGCCAACAGCCTCGCTTCGCCCGTGGAGGTGAAGGCCGGCACGCTCGCTTTCGAGCCCGGTGCCGCTGTTCTCTCCGGCGTGGTCGTGCGCGCGGGCGCCACGGCCGCGGTTCCCAACGGCAACGTCTGGCTCGGCGGTCTCGAAGGCGCCGGCACCTTCAGCCTGGCGGGTGTCGCACCCTATCCGGTCACGAACATGCTGTACATGGCGTTCTTCACGAACGATCTTTCCACCGGCATCTCCGCGGCCAAAAGCTACACGCACAAAATCGATTTCGGTACGCGCTCGTCTCCCGCGACCGTGATCAACGGCGTGACGTTCGATAAAGTGCAGACGGCCAACGGCGCGATCAACGGCTACGGCTGGACGAATTTCCCGGCGGGCTCTCATGCCGGTAACGCCCCGTCTGGCGTGCCGACCGACAGCGGGATTTACAACCTGCTGTATGACATGGACTACGGTTTGTCGTATCCTGATCCGGCCACGATGCAACTGACCGGCCTGACTCCCGGAAAACGTTATGAGGTGCGTTTCTACAACCGTGTCTGGGGCGCGGGGAACCGCACGCAGACCTTGACCTTCGACCCTGACGGTCCCGGACCGATCCGCGAGGTGATCACCTTCAATCCGGACGGGCTGGCCCCCAACTTTGTGGCCTACCGTTACACGGCTACGTCGTCGCCCCTGAACATTACGGTCCAGTCCGCGCTGTTCAATATGACCTATCATATCTACGGCTTCAGCAACGAAGAGGTCCAAGACGCGGTTTATGTGCCGGTCACGGTCGACGTCACCCGCGACAGCCTGTTTTCAGGTCCGGTCACCGGCGCGGGCAGCTGGGTCAAGACCGGCGCGGGCACGCTGACCCTCGCCGGCGAAAGCGATGCCGTCGGGGCGCTCTCCGTCAGCGCCGGTGCCCTTGCCGTGGCGAATGGCGGTTGCGCGACTTTGGGGCCCGTAACCGTGGCGGAGGGGGCCTCGCTTTTCGGTGAAGGCCGCGTCGGCGGCAACGTGACGCTCGCCAGCAACGCCGTGATCCGCGCGGGCATGCCGTCCGCGTGCGGCACGCTTGCGGTGGGCGGAGACCTCGCGCTTGTTCCGGGCGCAAGGCCGGCTTTCCGTTTTAACGCGGGGGGCGAACACGACACGATCACCGTGGGTGGCCTGCTCACGTTCCCGAGCCATGGCGTGGTGGAGGCGGCGGCGCTGGCGGAGAACGTCCCGCCGCCGACCAAGGCTCTCTTTTTCGATTCGGCGCAGAGGATCAACGGGCCGGAGAGTCTCGCCGGCTGGAAGGTCCAGGGCGTCGAGAACGTGACGTTGAAATACAGCGATGACCGCACGAAGATCTACTTCTTCAGCCCGAGAGGCACGCTGATCCTCGTGAACTAAAGAAAGGGAGGGCTCCTCATGAAAGTCGTGATTGTCGGTGGCGTGGCGGCCGGAGCAAGCGCGGCGGCGCGGCTTCGGAGGTTGGACGAGCATGCGGAGATCGTGCTGTTCGAGCGCGGCGAGGACGTGTCGTTCGCCAATTGCGGCCTTCCCTACCATGTGGGCGGCGTGATCGCCGAGCGCCAGAGCCTCCTCGTGATGCCGCCCGCGCGGTTCAAGGGGCGGATGGCGGTGGACGTGCGGGTGCGGCACGAGGTGGTGGCCATCGACCGCGCCGCACACGCCGTGCGGTTCGTGAACCTGGCGACCGGCGAGAGCGGGTCGGAGCCGTACGACAAGCTTCTGCTGGCGACCGGCTCGACGCCGCTGCGCCCGCCGCTGCCGGGGGTCGACGACCCCGACGTGCTGACGCTCTGGACCATGAAAGACATGGACGCGATCAAGCAACGGGCCGAAGGCGAGACGCGGCGCGCGGTCGTGATCGGCGGCGGATTCATCGGGCTGGAGGCCGCTGAGAACCTGCGCCGCCGCGGCGTGGCGGTCACGCTGGTGGAGCTGTTGCCCCAAGTCCTGCCGACCCTCGACCCGGAATTGGCGACGGCGCTGCACGCGGAGCTGACGGAGAACGGCGTCGCGCTGCGGCTCGGCACCGCCGTCGAGGGATTCGAGCGGACCGCCAGGAACGGCCTGGTCGTGCGGCTGCGCGGGGGCGGCACCTTGGAGGCGGATCTGGTCGTCCTTTCGGTCGGCGTGCGCCCGAATGCCGAGCTGGCGAAGGCGGCGGGCTTGCCGGTCGGGGACCGCGGCGGGATTGTGACCGACGGGACGATGCGGACCGCCGACCCCGATATCTACGCGGTGGGCGATGCGATTCAGGTGACCGATCCGGTGCTCGGCGTGCCCACGCAGATTCCGCTGGCAGGCCCCGCCAACAGGCAGGGGCGGTTGGCCGCGGACGCGATGTCCGGGATCGCCGTCACGCCCTATCGCGGCACGTGGGGAACGTCCATCGTCAAGATCTTCGGCCTGGCCGCGGCCAGCGTCGGCGCGTCGGAGAAAGCGCTCAAGCGCGCGGGGGTCGCGTTCGAGAAAATCTATCTGCACCCCTTCTCCCACGCGACCTATTATCCTGACGCGCAGATGATGCATCTGAAGCTGCTGTTCTCGCGCGAGGGGCGCATACTCGGCGCGCAGGCGGTGGGCCGCGATGGCGTGGACAAGCGCATCGACGTGCTGGCGACCGCGATGCAGGCGGGGCTGAAGGTGACGGATCTCGCCCGGCTTGAACTGGCCTACGCGCCGCCTTACGGCTCCGCGAAGGACCCCGTGAATTTCGCCGGCTTTGTGGCGGAGAACGTGCTGTCGGACATGACCCGGTTGGCCTATGCCGACGCGATCCCCGCCGGGGCCTGCCTGCTCGATGTGCGCGAGCCGGCGGAGTGCCTGCGCGGGATGCTGCCCGGCGCGGTGGCGGTCCCCTTGGGGGAGCTGCGCAAACGGCTGGACGAGCTGCCGCGCGACCGCCTGATCGTGACCTATTGTGCGGTCGGGCTGCGCGGCTATCTGGCCGAGCGCATTCTGCGGCAGAACGGTTTCGATGTCCGGAACCTGTCGGGCGGGATCACCACCTGGCGACTGTTTCAGCCGCTCTGAGGATCAGCGCACGATGCGTCCGCCGCCCAGCACGAGGTCGCCGTCGTAGAGCACCAGCGACTGGCCGGCGGTGACGCCGAAAACCGGCTCCGCGAAACGGACGCTCACCGTGCGGCCGCCGTCCTCCACGGCTGCGAGCGTGGCGGCCGCGGCTTTCTGGCGGTAGCGCACCTGGGCGGACGCCCGGTCGCCGGCCGCAAGCGGCTCGCGGTGCCAGCGGAACGCCTCGGCGCGGCAGGTCGACGAACAGGCGGCTTCGGGGCGGCCGCTGACGGTGATCGTGCCGGTGGCCGGGTCGATCGCAACGATTTTGACGCGTTCGCCGGTCGCGAATCCCAGGCCCCGCCGCTGCCCGATCGTGTATTGATGAATGCCGTCGTGGTGCCCCAGGACCTTCCCGTCCTCGTCCACGAATACGCCGGGGATGGCGCGCCCGTGAAACTGCTGGCGCAGCTGCTCGGCGAAATGGCCGTCCGTTCCCGCGAAACAGATGTCCTGGCTCTCGGCGCTCTTGGCGTTCACGAGCCCGTGTGCCGCGGCAATCGCGCGGACGTCCGGTTTCGTCAGGCCGCCCAGCGGGAAGCGCACATGGCGCAGCGTCTCCGGCGAGACGGCGTGGAGAAAATAGGTCTGGTCCTTGTTGGGGTCGAGGCCGCGCCGCAGCAGCGGACGGCCCCGGGCGTCGAACTCGAGGCGCGCGTAGTGGCCGGTCGCGATGAGGTCCGCGCCGAGCGTGCGGGCGATGTCGAGCATCGCGCCGAACTTCATGGCCGCGTTGCAGAGCACGCAGGGGTTGGGCGTCTCGCCGCGCTCGAACGCCTCCCAGCAGGGGCGCATCACCGCGGCTTCGAAGCGCGTCCGGCAGTCGGGCGCTTCGTGGCGGATGCCCAGCTGCGCGGCGACCGCGGCGGCCAGGGCCACGGTCTCCTCGTCGCCGCACGCCTTCAGCCGCAAGGTGACGGCGATCACCTCGTATCCCTGCTCCTTGAGCAACAGGGCGGTCACGGCGGAATCGATGCCGCCGGAGAGGCCGACCGCGATGCGGGGCCGGCCGATCGGGTTATCGGGCTGAAGGCTGGTCATAGCTGATAGGTCAACAGTTTATTCCATGGCGCGCCGCGCCACAATGACTTGCTGTTCGGGGGCGTCGGCCACGAGCCACAAGCCGTCAGGCTCGAGCTCGTCCGCCCGCACCACGTGTAAGACCGCGGCGACCGCCTTGGGCTGTTTCGCCACCAGCTGGGACAGATGGTTTGTCGCAGCCTCGATCCGCGCGGTGTCGAGCCGATTCCCTTGACGCCCCGGAAACAGCGCGAAGTAAATCATGTTCATCTCCACCAGCTCGCCAAAGAAGTGAGTGCCCAGCGAGATGTCGGGCGTCAGGAAGGCGTGCATCTGCGCCAATTCGCACAGGGCCGAAACGTGGTTGATCTCCGAGAAAGCAACCGGCACGCCGAGTGACGCCATGTGCGTGCCCCAGCGGCCCGGCCCCACCGCCAGTACGGTGCCGCCCCGCTTGCCGAGCGCGCGGTTGATCTCGCCGATGGCCCGCGCGACTGCGTGGCGTGTGTTCTCCGGCAGGGCCCCATATCGGTCCGGATGCACGAACAGGACCCAGTCCAGACGCGTGACGCGGCTATGTCCCACCACGGCACCCTTGGTCGTCAGCAGCGCTTCTTTGGGACTCATGCCCAGCTTCGGGACGTTGGGGTTGTGCGTGCCCTGAACCTGAAGCGGGCGGCATTGGAGCAGGTTGATCCGATACGTCTGTTCATCGAGGAAATTGACGGCAAACTCGACGTCCACCGGTCGCTTATAGGCCGTTTCCAACGTCTTGAGAAGCTGCCGCATGTCGGTGATGAAACCGGTTTCGGTCAGGAGCCTTTCGAAGGTCAGGATGCGGTGGACGTGGCCATCTCGCTGCGCCTGCTCGTCGAGCGAGGTGAACAGATCGATGGGCACCTCACAGGCGTCGTCGAGCAGATCGTCGAAATACCCCGAACGCAGCGCATCCGCTTCGAGGTCGATGAAGTCGACTTTCCGTTGGGAGTGGCGGCAGACCTCCTCAAAGTCCGGCTCGGGGCGCCGCAGAGGCGCGTTGAGTGCCACCACGCGTGTGTAGTCATCATCGACGCGATCGACCGCGCGCGTGCCGAGCCCGTAGACCAGGCGCACCACGCCCGCGTGCGGGTCGATCTCTTTGCTCCAGACGAAGGGGTTGTAGGAGAAGCCCACCCCCGCGAGGTGGGGATAGAAAGTGCGGCTTTGGAGGACGCCGGTCACGCGCATCACCAGCAACGCCATCTGTTCGTCGCGTTCCAGCAGTTTATGTCGCGCGCGGTAGTTGAGCGCCTCGCGGCTCATCGTGCTGGCGTAGACGGTGCGGACCGCCTCCAGAAACGCGGCCAGGCGCGTTTCGCGTGTGCCTTGATTGGCGCAGAACACGCTCGCGTATTTGCCGGCGAAGGCATTGCCGTAGTTGTCCTCCAGCAACGAGCTGGAGCGCACGATCACGGGATATTGCCCGAAATAGTCCAGCATCTCCTCGAACTGGCGCAGCACGTAATCCGGGAAGTTGCCGGCCACGATTTTGGCGCGCGCCTCGTCGACACCCTCCAGAAAGGTTTCGGGCGAATGCTGTTTCTCGCGGTAAGTCCAGAGCCCGTTACGGACGAGAAAGGTGTAGAAGACGTCAGCGCCGATGTAGAACGAATCGTGCGGCTCCAGCTTGGCCTCCACGTCCGTCGCTTCAGCGGCTACGATGTTGCGGGAGACCAGCAGGCCGACGGTCTTGCCGCCGATCAGCCCGGTACCGACCATGCGGTTGCGGATGTTCAGCAGGTCGGCGATGGTCAGGTACTTCTTCACCAGCGGCATGATCGCGTCGTCGCGCGTGACCACCATGCGCACGAGCTGCCGCCACACGGCCAGCCGGTCTTGTGCGGTGTAGACGCGATCTGCTGCTTCCGGGTTTGAGACCATCTCTTCCGCACGGCGCAACACATCTTCGCCGTACATTTCGTCCTTCGCCCAGTCCGGGCCCGCGTTGGAAAGCACGGCGGCGATCACCGCGCTCGACCGTACCACCTCAAAAACGTCATGCGTTTTCCAGACGTGCAGCAGGTGGATGGTGGGGGTGAAGCGGAACTGTGTCTTGACCGGCCGGACATAGAGTCCGGCATCGGCGTGGAAAACGTCGAGGAACAGTTGGGTCGTCGATTGTACCGGCTCGGTCGCATGCCGCGAGTGGTGGCGCCGCAGCAGGCCGAAGTAGGCGATCGTCTCCAGTTGGTAGAGATAAGGGCAGGTCAGCATGAAGAAATTTCCGAGCATGGCGTCGGAGTACCAGTCGGTCGCCAAGTCGGAAAGACAGTCAAACACGTAGTAAGCGCCAAACCCCGCATCGCCGATGACGTGGTGGATGCGGTGAATGAAGACCTCGAACCCGTCTTCGGGCCTGAGCGTGTGCCGTTCGCACGGGAAGTCGTCCGGCAGCAGCGGCTCGTGGCGCGCGAACCGGAAATAGACCAGGCGGCGGCGGTCCCGCACCGCCGCCTCGGCGTACGGCGTCACGAAGGCGCGGTAGTCTTGGATGCGGTCAACGTGCCAGACGATGTTGTCGCCCGCCAGAATGCCGCTGAGCGCATCGTCGAGCGACGGCAGGCCGGTCGTGTCGACCGGATCGTTGTGGTCGCGTATGCCTCGCTCGTCCCCTGCGCTCTCCGCCGTTCCGGAGACTCGGCATTGACCGCTTCGTTTCTCGCGCATCATCGCGCCCTCCTTTTCATGGTCCCAAGATGAGGAAGAAAGCTCGGAGACGGAAAAGTTCCGGAGTTGCCCGCTGGTTGTGCCTGATCGCTATGGTGCGCAGCGCAGCGTGGCGCCGTCATCGGTGAGGCCGATGAAGCGCAGGCGTTCCTGCGGACTCGTGTTCGGCTGGTGCAGGGACAGCAGGAGCCGGCCGTCGAAGGCCCGGAAAATCATGCCGTGGCCGCCGTTCGTGGTGTAGAGCGGGGTGTGCCCTTTCCACGGCCCGGCGACGCGGCCCGATTCGGAACGGGCCAGCAGCACGCAGTACCCCTCGCCGGGAATGAAGGTCGACCAGATCATGAAAAGCGCGCCGCTCGCCGGGCTTCGGTAAAGGAACGGGCCGTCCGTGACCTTGCCTTCCCGCGGGCCGGTTTTCGCGCCGGGCGCGTCGGAGGCGCTGAAGAGTCGCACCGGTTCACCCGTTGTGCCCGTCAGGTCTTGCGTGAGCTGGACCACGTCGACCGCGCCGTCGATCCGTTGCACCCACTCGTGGCAGAAGACCATATAGGGCGTGCCGTTCTCGACGTACAGCGTCCCGTCCAGCGCCATCCATGCGGGCGGCGTGTGCGACCCGTTCTTGAGTGGCTTGAACGGTCCTTCCGGCGAGTCGGCCCGGAAAACCCAGGTGCCGCGCCGGTGCATCGGCGGCCAGTTCTTGTCGTCGACCGGCTTCGCGTCCGCGAGGGTCGCGTGGAATGTCAGGGTCACGAAGAGATAGTACGCGCCGCCGAAGGCGTGCATCTCCGGCGCCCAGACCATCGCGACCCGTTGGCTGGCCGGCAGCGTCAGAACCGGGCGCGGCGCGGCCCAGTCGGTCAGGTTGGTGCTGGCGTAGGCCTCGACGCCTTGGAAGCCGCTGCCCGTGCGGTTCGCGGTCTGGGCGTAGAGATAATACGTGGCGCTCTTCGGGTCCGCGTAGAGGAAGGGATCGCGCACGTGGATCGCCTCCGTTCTCAGAGGATACGGGTCGCCGCAGGCGATGCCGGCAAGGGCCAGCGTCGCCAACAGAAGGGGAGAGTTCCGCATGAAGGTTTCCTTCTCGTTGTTCGGGCTCCGCCCGGTCACTTCTGCGGGGCGGAGGTTTTCTTGCGCTTGTCGCGCATGTACATCACCGTGCCGCTGCGAAGTTCGGTCTCGAAGAGTTCGGTGGCCTGGATGAGCTTGCTCCAGCTCTTGAAGCCGTAGTTGACGGGCGAGTAGGACTTCTGGTTGACGATGTACTGCGAGACGCGGCTCATGTTGGACCAGCCGTCGTCGTCCGCCGTGTTTTCGCAAGCGCGGCGGAGCAAGTGGACCATGCCCGTGTCGCCGCGCAGTTCGTTCTTGGTCTTCTGCGCGGGTTTCGCCGGGGCGGCCACGGACGACTTTGCGACGTCCGGCACCGGCTTGGCGGGAAGCGGTTCCGCGGCCTCCTCCTCGTGCGCGGCGGAGATCAGGTCCTCCGTGAAGATGAACTGCGAGCAGGCCTTCACGAAGGGGTCGGGGGTCTTCTTCTGGCCGAAGCCGAAGACCTCCTTGCCGCTTTCCAGCAGGCGCACGACGAGCGGGGTGAAGTCGCTGTCGCTGCTCATGATCGCGAAGGAGTCGACCTCGTTGGTGTACAGGATGTCCATCGCGTCGATGATGATCGCGGCGTCGGTAGCGTTCTTGCCCTTGGTGTAGCCGAACTGCTGCACCGGCTTGAGCGCGAAGAGCAGCGAGTGCTTCTCCCAGTTCTTGAGCTCGGGGCTCTTCCAGTCGCCGTAGGCGCGGCGGATGTTGACGACGCCGTACTTGGCCAGTTCGTTCAGCACCGGCTCCACCGCCTCGCGGCTGGTGTTCTCGCAGTCGATCAGCAGCGCGATGTTTTTGTTCTTCATGCGAACAGCTTAGCAGAGTCAGGCGAAGAGGGGAAACCGGAAACATGGCGGAATCCATGGTGTCATCTATGTGGTCGATCATCCATCTATCAATCATTATCAAAAACGATCAAATTGATAATTGCCGGTTGTTGATGCGCTTGCGCCGCAACCTGCCGCTGTGCTATGGTTCGACTAACCTTGCGGTAAGGCGTCGCGCGGTTCCGCGCCTTATTTGTGCGCAACGGGGAGGTCCTTTATGATGAACGGACGCTTGTTGAAAAAGGTGGCTGTGCCCCAGCGTCGCGCGCTGGAAGCAGGCGGAAATGACCAAGGAGCTGAACGCGAAGGTCGACGCGTTCATCCAGGGCAAGCCGCATCTGCGCTACGTGGAGACGTACGACATGGTGCTCGGCCCAGACGGCCAGCCGCGCCCGGAGCTCTTCATCAAGGACAGGCTCCGCTTCAACGCGGAAGGCTACAAGCTGCTGGCCGAGCGGGTGCGGGCCGACGTCGAGCGGGAGTATCCGGCGAAGTAGGGGACGGGGGCGAAGCCGCCTGACGGTCAAAACGAACTCTTTAACACGGGGCGAGAGACCGATGAATACGAGCCGCTGTTCTGGGTTTACGCTAGGCGAGGTGATCGCTGTTCTGACCTTACTGGCGATATTGGCGGTTGCCGTGTTTCCGCTGGTGCAGTACGCCATGTTGAACAACGAACTCGATGAATGCAGGCGTCATGGTCGAGAGGTGTATGTTGCGATCATGGCTGCCAACACTGAGCGGGAACCGCTCGGCAAAGAGCCGCTCCCGGGAGGTTCCTTCACGAACAGCACCGAACTCTTCCGGTATCTCATCGAGCAAGAGCTTGGGTGCGGCCTGTCATATCCAAGTCTCGCCGGCTGCGGCGTGCCGGTCTGCAGGGACGGCAATCTGAAGTCCGAGAACAACATGTGGACCGTCGCCAAGGCGTGGCCCGACGACCGGGATGACGCTGTGCCGATCCTGCTCACGCGTAACCTCGATGCGCGTTCGTTTGTGTGGAAAATGCCTGAAAGAGGCCCGGACCGTCGTATCGGGCTCGATCCCGAATGGCGGACGCCCCTCGGAAAGCGGGGCGGCCTGCTGATCTGAAAAGGCGGCGCGGTCAGAGGCAAGCGCGCCAAATATCTGACGAGCCGTACGTTCTTTAGGGACTGCAAGGCTGACCCGGGCCCCGTGCGTTACCTGTCGCGTAGTTTTCAAAAGTGGACGGTGTAGCGAGCAAAAGTAGACGGTCTTGTAGTTTTCAAAAGTAGACAGGTGCACGGTTCGTGCGCGTGTGGCGGGTTGCCCCGCCACACGCGATGCTATCATTTCGGACGGTTGGTGAAGAGGATCTGAGGGAGGTCTTCTTTCTGCGGCGGGCGTGCGATGATGGAGATGTGGCCGTCGGTATGTTCGCACCTGACGACCCAAGAGCCCGGACGGGCATTGATCCTGACCCTGATGCGCCCGTCGTCCACCCTGCGGTCCGGTCCGACGCGGATGCGGGTGCGCTCGCTCCAGACGTAGTTCCACCACGGGCATTTCGGGACCGGCCTCAGGCAGATGCGGCCTTCGCGCTCGGCGGTCCTCCATGCGTCGGCGGGGGTGGAGCCGATCTCGCGGTGCTTCTCGTGATGGTTGCGCTGGTACACCAGCGGCGCGGTGTGCTCGTCGGCGAGCTCGAGGCTGCGCACGCCGTTGAGCGCGAACAGGGCGGGGAGGCGGTCGAGCCAGACCTGGTGGACGCGCTCGATCTTGCCTTTGGCCTGGGGTGTCGGGGCGTAGAGGAAGGTGACCCCGTAGAACAGAAGGTCTGCCTGGAGGCGGGTGACGGCTCCGGGGGTGTCGATGAAGAAGGCGGACGCGTGGTCGACGTAGATCTGGAGCGGCAGCCCGTGGGCACGGAAGGCCGATTCCAGGAAGTGCAGGTAGGCGGCGTGGTTCTCGCAACGGTAGATCCGCCCACCGGTCTGGAAGCGCGAGCAGTCGTCGAGCATGTTGATCATGGGCATCATGGGATGCGCCGCGCCGAACCAGCGGCAGGGCGTGGCGTCCATCTGGAAGAGTTCGCCGACGCGGTCGCGCTGCCAGCGGCGCGTGTACGAGCGCTGGGCCGGCCGAGGGTGTTCAGCGAGGCCCTCGCGGATGGCCCAGTGCCTGACCTGCGAGCGGTCGAGCTCGAAGCCGTGGAGGCGCGCGGCTTCGCTGGCGGCGAACGCGTAGCTGTAGGCGGGCGAGGCCGTCAGCCAGCGCCGGAGCGCGGCGGTGACATCCGGCGGCCACTCCGGCGCGTGGTCCCCCCCCGACGCCTCCGGCGCGAAAGTGGTGGAGGAACCGTCCGCCACCGCCCGCAGGTAGCGCGCGTAGAGCTTGTACAGCCCGCTTCGCGACAGGCCGAGCCGATGCGCGGCCTGTTCCGCCGTCAGCATACGGCTTCTGAACTGCGAGAGAACGTCGCGCACCATCTCGGGCGCGACCCTGTGTGTGAGTTGGGTTTTGTTCATGACCAAGGTTTAGCGCAAGTCGTGGCCGGTTGCCATCCCCCGCCCCAGCCCCGCCGCCCCTTGGCCCTGCGGGCCACCCCTACGGGGACGGGGCGGCGGGGCTGGGGCGGGGCGCGCGAGGACTGCCCGCTCATCCAAACGGCGTTCCACGGCCGTCCACTTTTGCTCGCTACAAAACCGTCTACTTTTGCTAACTACATAATGTCTACTTTTGCTTTCACCCCGACACAAAATCGGTTGGCGATTGACAAAGGATCCTTATTATGAAATCATGTATGTTGTGCGTTCATTTTTTTGCGCGTTTGCCGATTCAAGTGAAACCGACAAAAAAGGCCGCAGAAAAAGCAACTCAGGAGTGTGAAACCATGTTTAAGCGATGTCTCTG
>Ga0116170_10001377_pt1 | contig 24565 bp, 21 predicted proteins | sample AD_JPNHW1_MetaG_FD_89797 | JGI IMG/M metagenome (GOLD analysis project Ga0116170, IMG submission 89797) | Active sludge microbial communities of municipal wastewater-treating anaerobic digesters from Japan - AD_JPNHW1_MetaG | ecosystem: Engineered > Bioreactor > Anaerobic > Digestate | place... | reverse complement strand
TTCGTTCTGCATTGGTGTTGCCGGCTATCCTGAGAAACATTTCGAGGCGCCAAACATGAAGAGCGATATGGACTGCCTTAAAAGAAAAGTAGACGCCGGAGCCAGCTATATAGTCACACAGATGTTTTTTGACAATAGCAAGTTCTATGCTTTCAGGGACGACTGTCGTAAGGCAGGTATAACCGTCCCCATAATCCCGGGTATAAAACCGGTGTCGGCATTGACTGATATGTCTTTATTGCCGCAGACATTTCATATCGATCTGCCTGAAGAACTTGTCCATGAACTGAGAAAATGCAAGAGTGATGAAGATGTACGTGAGGCAGGCATTGAATGGACCACTCTTCAGAGTAAGGACCTTCTTAAAAACGAAGTGCCGGGGATACATTACTATACCCTCGGCAGATCGGATAATGTTGCAAGAATTGTAAAAGCTTCGTTTTAGATTCCGAAAGCTTTCTTTATGTCATTAACACGGTTAAGCTCTTCCCAGGTGAAGAGGTTAACCTTTATCTTCTTGTCATTGTCGCCATTGTTGAATGATTTGAAGACCTTCTCTTCGGTACGTGGCTGGCGTCCCATATGACCATAGGCAGCAGTCTCGAAATAGATAGGTTTGCGAAGGCCAAGGCTCTTTTCAATCATGGCAGGGCGAAGATCAAACAGTGATTCAATCTTTTTAGCTATTTCACTATCGTTCTCCTTTACTTTAGCTGTACCATAGGTATTTACATAAACTCCAACCGGTTTTGCCACGCCAATGGCATAAGATACCTGTACAAGCATTTCATCTGCAACGCCGGCCGCAACCATATTCTTAGCGATATGACGTGCAGCATAAGCTGCTGAACGGTCAACCTTTGAAGGATCTTTGCCGGAGAAAGCTCCTCCGCCATGAGCGCCACGTCCGCCATAGGTGTCAACAATGATCTTACGGCCTGTAAGGCCTGTATCACCGTGAGGGCCGCCAATAACAAATTTCCCTGTAGGATTAACATGGTAGATGATATTATCATCGAAGAGAGCCTGTATGCGTTCATCAAACTGTGCCTTTACTCTTGGGACAAGTATATTGATAACATCGGTCTTAATAACTTCAAGCATCTTCTTTTCGTCCTTGTTGAAGTCATCATGCTGTGTAGAGACAACAATAGTATGAATTCTCTTAGGTGTACCATTATCGTTGTACTCAATGGTAACCTGTGATTTTGCATCGGGACGCAGATAAAACATCTGTTTTTCTTCGCGACGGATTAGAGAGAGCTGGTATACAAGTTCGTGTGCAATATCAAGAGAGAGAGGCAGATAGTTATCAGTCTCATTTATTGCGTAACCGAACATCATGCCCTGGTCACCAGCACCCTGATCTTCTTTCTTCTCGCGCTCAACACCCATTGTAATATCAGGCGATTGAGGATGGATTGAAGAGAAGACACCGCATGACTCACCGTCAAACTTGTAAGCGGCACGGGTATAGCCTATTTTATTTATTGTCTCGCGTACGATAGACTGAACATCGATATATGTTTTTGTCTTGACTTCGCCTGCAACAACAACCTGACCTGTTGTGACGAGTGTCTCACAGGCCACCTTTGATTCGGGATCCCATGCAAGAAAATTATCAAGAAGGGCGTCAGAGATCTGGTCTGCCACTTTATCGGGATGACCTTCGGATACTGATTCAGAAGTGAAAAAATAACTCATGACTTTGTTTATTAGTTTAACAAAGAAGGCGGGAGATTGTTTGCTTGCAGCGTAGGAGGGAGAGCTGGTTTAGCATTTTTTTCCGTGGTTGCAATCAGTACAAATCCTTCCACCGTCTATAATGGGTGCAAAGAAATAAAAAATATATGAAAGAGAAAAATATTGCATGTATTTAAATGCAATACCATATGCCCTACGGGCAATGGTGGTGTTTGCTACGGGTCAATGTCTACCGTGTAGTGGCTAAGCTATTGTAAAACAATGGCATCCACCAACAAATATACCGCGTAGCTGTTATGGTATTGTTGATGAAAATGTCATAAATTGCATTTGTGGAATAAAAATTATCGCTATGAAACCAGGTGCGTTTACACAAATGTACGTCCAATTAGTTTTTGCCGTTGGACATAGGGAATCCGTATTATCGGAGAATATCCGCCCCCGTATTTTTGAATACATGAGCGGAATTGTTACCAGCCAAAAGCACAAATCAATTATTGTCAATGGCGTATCTGACCATGTACATATATTGTTGGGATTGAATCCGGCAGTTTCAGTTTCCGATACTGTGCATGACATAAAGAGAGGATCAGCACTCTTCATTAATGAGAATAAATTAGTTAATGGTAAATTTTTTTGGCAGGAGGGGTATGGAGGGTTCACATACAGCCGTTCTCAACTGGACTGGGTATACAAATATATTGAAAATCAGGTGGCACATCATGCAAAAAGGTCATTTAGGGAAGAATATCTGGCTACCCTCAATAAATATGATATTGAATATGATCCAAGGTTTTTGTTTGAATTTTTTGATGGCAGCTCTGATAAATAAATTTGCTGAATGGAAATTCTGGTACAATACCATATCCCCTACGGGGAATGCATGAATTAAAACCGAAATTATCCTACAATACCATATGCCCTACGGGCAATGGTGGTGTTTGCTATGGGTCAATGTCTACCGCGTAGCGGTTAAGGTATTGTAGAATAATGGCATCCACCAACAAATATACCGCGTAGCGGTTATGGTATTGTGTGTGTTACCAGGTATAATACCGCATCCCCTACGGAGAATGCATGAATTAAAACCGAAATTATTCTACAATACCATATGCCCTACGGGCAATGGTGGTGTTTGCTACGGGTCAATGTCTACCGTGTAGCGGTTAAGGTATTGTAGATAAATGCGATAACATGAAAATAATGCCGCATAGCGGTTACGGAATTGTAATTTTGAATGTAGATTTTGGACAATAATTTTATTCCGGCAAATAAAACCTTACCAGATCCTCCCTGTTATTAATGGCTGTTGTTGACCCCTCATGAAGAAGAATCAACCGGGTAGATATGTCAAGAACATTCCTGTAATCGTGATCAGTAATGATGAACCCTTTGCTTGTTGACCGCTCTTTTATAATCGCTTTAATTTCCTCCTTGAAGATTGGCGCAACGCCATTAAACGGCTCGTCAATCAGCACATATCTTGCTGATGAAAATAAAATGGAAAATATTTCTACGATACGCCTTTCACCAGAGGAAAGCTGGTGAGGAGTTTTGTTAAGTAAAGGATAAATAAGTTTGTGACCGGCAACAGCCTGGAAATCAGTTTTCCCGCACAACAGCGAAAGGCTCCTGGCAACAGTTAAATTGTGTGGTAAAAAACCATGCTGTGGCAAATAGCTTATCATTCCTTTTACATCTGATATACCATTTATGATCTTGTCATCAACCCTTACAAACCTGCTATCCGCCCTTAATGATCCAAAGATAATTTTAAGAAGGGTTGATTTCCCGGAACCGTTCCTTCCAACCAGACCCACTATCTCTCCTTTCTCACATGAGATAAAAACATCAGAAAGGATCATTGCTGACCCGAAAGATTTCATTACACTATCTACATGCAGGCCGCTCATATCAGAAAGGCTATAATGCACACCAGCCAGCTGGTAACGATGGTGTTTATCCAGAGATGTAACTTTGACAGACCCATGTTATAATAGAAGTAGTATTCATTGCTGTGTCTTATTTCATAAATAAAATAATGAAACAGGCACGCAAATAACAGGTATCCGATTCCTACAACTGTAAACAAAAACCGTTTGGCGAATGCCATGAAAAACAAACCCGATAAAAATGAAAGAGAGATCGACGGCAAAATCAACCTTTTATAAAAAAGCCACAGGGCATATATTTTCGCCATTTTTAGCAGATGCCAGATTCAATATAAAGATAACAGGTTTATCCCTAATATATCCCCGGGATCAATCTCCGGGTGTGGGATTTATATTGTGAATAGGCATCTCCAAACTCTTCCATAAGGAGTTTTTCCTCAACTAATATCCTGTAATTGATGGTAAACAACATCGGTATTGTAACAACAAGGACCGACCATATATTACCCATTCCCAATGACAATCCGAAGAGGATTGACAGCAATCCCAGGTAACTGGGGTGGCGGATATTTTTGTACAGACCATCACTCTTTAGCTCCTGACCCTCAGAGAAGGAAACATCAACGGTAAATGCTTTACGAAGCTGTATTATTGCCGTCCATCTGATGATAAAACCAATGAGCATCACCACATAACCTGCGATGGCAAATATTACTGATATGTCAGTCCATGGCATCCGTGCCGCAATATTGAATCCTATGGTAAGAGAAAGACAGATCATCACCCATAAAAGAATCATTGTCCCCCTGTCTTTACGGGTTACAACTGTCTTCTTTTTTGAGTGCATGGTGATCATCAGTGTCATCTCTGATATAAAGAAGATAAATGAGATGAGAACAGTAATGGATAATGTTGGCATATATGAGGTATTAAGTGTCAGGTATTAAAAGCTTACTGCTTCCTGGTTGTGAGTTTGCGGAAAATATCTTCGAGGCTACCCTCTTTTTTAGTAAGGTTCAGGACAGTGAAGCCGTTTTTAACAGCAAAGTCAAATATTGCAGGTCTTATATCTGTCTCTCCGTCTGAGATAATGATATAGTTGTTACTGCCTTCATCTATCACTGATGATGCACCCCTGATGGCAAAGAGCATTTTTTCTTCAACAGGTTTGTTGAATTCAACCGCGATTGCTTCTCTTTTGTCTTCCACTATTGAGGATATTGTCTCGCGTGTGCCGTCAGCTACTACTTTTCCGTGATCAATAACTATGATTTTGCTGCAGATAGCTTCCACTTCCTGCATCAGGTGTGTGGACAACATCACGGTCTTTTCTTTACCCACCCCTGAAATAAGGTTTCTTATCTCGATGATCTGGTTTGGATCAAGCCCGGTAGTGGCTTCATCGAGAATAAGCACTTCAGGATCATGAATGAGAGCCTGCGCCAGTCCAACACGTTGCCTGAATCCTTTTGACAGAGCACCGATTTTTTTACCCTGCTCCGGTCCAAGGCCGGTTTGTTCTATTACCTTTTCTATGGCTTTCTCTTTTTCTTTTCCCATCTTATAGATGTCTGCCACATAGCCAAGGTATTCCCTAATGTACATCTCAGGATATAGCGGGTTATTCTCAGGCAGGTATCCTATGAGCCGGCGAAGTTCAATGGCTCCGGGACCTGAAGGGATGCCGCAGACACTCACCATACCATCGCTTGCAGGGAGATAGCCTGTAATGATCTTCATCATTGTTGATTTGCCTGCGCCGTTAGGTCCGATAAAAGCAGCAATCTCTCCTTTTTTTATCTCAAAGGAAACATTGTCAAGTGCTTTCTGTGCTCCGTAAAAACGGGTAATTTTTTCTGCAATAATAGACATCTGCTCTGAATACTCTGAGATGCAAAGCTATCAATTTCAGGAATCAAAATACGCTGGTCGGAAAATGTATATTGAAATACATTTAACCGGCTATCCGTACATGAACTGTCCCAGGTTAGAGAAGGCCGATGTAGGATTAACGCAGCAGACCGGTATCTTGGAGCTGTTTGCAATGATGAACTGTTCCCTGGCGCCAAAGACATAATCGGCAAAGGTTATATCCTTGGTGGTCATTATGAGGATCAGATCGGCCTTTATATTCTGTGCGTACTCTATTGTCTCTTCAGCCATTTTATCAGAAGCAACCTCCTTAATGTCATACTCAATATTATTCTGCAGGAGCATCCTTATGGAATGATTGATATTGAGGTTTACTTTTTTCAGAAGGCCTTCATCTTTTCTTGTTGCTTTGAGTATGTGGACCTTTGTGTCGAAATATTTCCCCATAAAGATTGCCATGGAGAGCTTTTCTTTTTCTTCCTGACGGAAGTCGATTGGGAAGACAATGTCATGATATCTTTCCTGATCAGATGGATCCTCCTGAACCACGATGAAGGGCACTTTTGATTTGGCAATCACCTTAAGAGCCCAGCTGCCGGTGTATTTCTGCATACCCTGCATCCCGTGCGTTCCCATAACTACCAGGGAGGCTTCGCGGTCATTAACAAACTCAGCTATCTGTTTGAAGATGGTGCCACGCATAACATGATACTTAAACGTGAGACCATATACCCGGGATGCCTCGGTGGTTATTGTATTAAGTGAGACCTGCTTAGCTTTTACACCTCCGTCGGTGGTTATCTTGTCAACAATATGCAAAAGGCAGATATCGGCATGGGTCATCCTGGATATCTTGGCAGCATGCTTCAGAGCACATTCTGCTACCGGAGTAAAGTCCCAGGGAACAACGATCATTTTATTGTCTATATCCATAATTCAGGATTATCAATTTAACCGTAAAATTATCAGTTTCCACGAATTTTACAAATATATATCAAATTGAAGATGAAAAGAGAAGGCATACTTCGCACAAAAACAATGCCGTTTTCATCCATTTTGTATAAGGAGCCGAACAAATTGCTATTTTTGTGATATGAAATATAGATTTTTATGAAGAGAATAAGGATTAAATACTTGCTTGAAGCTCCGGTTATTGGGGAGATGCTTGAAGTTAAAGGTTGGGTAAGAACCAAGAGGGAAATAAAGAATGTTGTGTTTATTGCTCTTAATGATGGTTCAACAATCAATAACATCCAGATAGTTGTTACTCCGGAGAAGTTCAATGCAGCACTTCTTAAGGATATTACAACAGGAGCAAGCATAGGAGTTAAGGGTCTTCTCGTTGAGTCGCAGGGACAGGGACAGAGTGTTGAGATACAGGCGTCTGAAATAGAGTTATTTGGAAAATGCGATCCTGAAACTTATCCTCTTCAGAAGAAGGGCCATTCGATGGAGTTTCTGCGTGACATTGCCCATCTTCGTTTTCGCACCAACACCTTTGGTGCAGTATTTCGTATACGACATTCAATGGCCTACGCTATTCATAAATACTTTAACGACAGGGGATTCTATTATCTGCATACGCCGATTATCACAGGCAGCGACTGTGAGGGTGCCGGTGAGATGTTTCATGTTACAACTCACGATCTGAATAATCTTCCACGTACTGAAGATGGTAAAATAGATTTCAGCACAGATTTCTTTGGTAAAGAGACCAACCTGACTGTTTCAGGACAGCTTGAGGGTGAGCTTGGTGCCATGGCTCTGGGAGAGATTTATACTTTTGGGCCTACTTTCAGGGCAGAGAATTCGAACACTCCGCGCCACCTTGCAGAGTTCTGGATGATTGAGCCTGAGATGGCATTCTGGGATCTCAATGATAACATGGACCTGGCGGAAGATTTTCTTAAATATCTCATCAGATATGGGTTGGAGAATTGCAAAGACGACCTCGAGTTTCTGAATAAGATGATTGACAAGGATCTTCTCAACAGGCTTAATTTCGTTCTTGAGAATAAATTTGTAAGACTTCCATATACCGAAGCAATAAAAATCCTTGAGGCAGTGGACAGACAGTGGGAGTATCCCGTTTTCTGGGGCCGTGACCTTCAGGCAGAGCATGAGCGTTATCTTGTAGAGACCCACTTCCGCAGGCCGGTTATTCTTACCGACTACCCAAGGGAGATAAAGGCATTTTACATGAAGCAAAACGATGACAACAAGACGGTGAGGGCAATGGACGTTCTCTTCCCCGGCATTGGTGAAATCATCGGAGGCTCACAACGAGAGGAAGACTATGACAAACTGGCCAAAAGGATAGACGAGCTGAAACTACCGCTCAAGGATCTATGGTGGTATCTCGATTCACGTAAGTTTGGTACTGCACCTCATTCAGGATTCGGGCTTGGCTTTGAGCGCCTTATCCTGTTTATGACAGGCATGGCAAACATTCGTGATGTGATCGCTTTCCCGCGTACTCCGGGGAAAGCAGAGTTCTGATAGTTATCTTTCAGTTATGCTCAATCAGAAACTTCAGCAAAAACTGCTTCAGAAGCTTTCGCCGCAGCAGATACAGATGATCAAGTTGCTGGAAGTTCCTGCTATGCAGTTAGAGCAGAGGATCAAGAAGGAGCTTGAAGAAAATCCTGCACTGGAAGAGGGTCCTGATGATGAAGATACCGTACCGGCTGAGGATGATGATGCAGAAGAGGAACACATGGATAATGATCTGGATGAGTTTACTCTGGATGATTATCTGAATGATGAGGATATACCTGATTACAGACTGCAGGTAAATAATACCTCCAAAGACGAGGAAAAAAAGAATGAGATACCTTTTTCATCCGGCTCCTCTTTCCATGAGAATCTGTTATCGCAGTTTAACCTGCGGGCAACAGACGAGCATGAAAAAATCCTTGGTGAATACATAATTGGGAATATCGACGAAGATGGTTACCTGCGGAGAGAAATTGAAAACATGGTTGACGACCTTGCTTTTCTGCAGAACATAACCACTACTACTGAAAAGCTTGAAGAAGTGCTTCACACTATCCAGGATCTGGATCCGGCAGGGGTAGGAGCACGCGATCTTCGTGAGTGCCTCCTGTTACAGCTGCAAAGGAAAGACCAGTCAAACAGGCATGTTGTAAATGCAATACAGATACTGACCAATTATTTTGAGGAGTTTTCCCGCAGGCATTATGAAAAGATAATGGCTCGTCTCGACATAGACGAGAAGGAGATGCGATTGGTTGTTGATGAGGTACTAAAGCTTAATCCCAAACCAGGAGGTGAATTCAGCGATCCGTTTAATAAGTCGGCACAGCAGATCATTCCTGATTTTCTTCTTGAACAGACTGATACCGGGCTTGAATTAAGCCTGAACAATCGTAATGTTCCCGACCTCAGAGTAAGTAAGTCTTATAGTGATATGCTCGAGAGCTATTCACGAGATAAGGCAACCAACAAGCAAAACCGGGAAGCGGTGATGTTTGTAAAGCAGAAGCTCGATGCGGCAAAATGGTTCATTGATGCAATGCGGCAGAGACAGAATACCCTGCTGCTTACCATGAATGCCATCCTTGAGTATCAGAAAGAGTATTTTCTTGAAGGCGATGACACTAAACTGCGCCCTATGATACTAAAGGATGTTGCGGAGATGACCGGCCTCGATATTTCAACAGTATCTCGCGTTGCAAACAGCAAATATATACAGACACATTTTGGAATATTCCCACTTAAATTCTTCTTTTCAGAAGGAATGCAGACTGATAACGGCGATGAAGTTTCTACCCGTGAGATAAAAAGGATACTGATGGAGTGTCTGGGCAATGAAAACAAGAGAAAACCATTGACCGACGAAAAGCTTACGGATATATTAAAGGAAAAAGGTTATCAGATTGCACGAAGGACAGTTGCAAAATACAGGGAACAACTTAATATACCCGTTGCAAGAATGAGGAAGGAGATAAAATGAGCAGAGGAGAAAATAATTTTCTTTACAGGTTATCACAGATAATTTCAATTGCTTTTCACCCCATTTTTATGCCACTATACGGGTTGCTTATCATTTTCAGTGCCCCGACAATATTGTATTTTGTCCCTCTGAAAATTAAGAAACTCACGCTGCTTGTAATTGCCTGCAATAATATCATTTTGCCCCTCTCTCTGATCCTTATGCTTTATTCAAGAGGAATCATAAAATCTTTCCAGGCGAGAGAAAAGAAGGAGAGAACAATTGTACTTATCATTTCAACCATCCTTTACCTCGTTACAACAACCCTGATGCTCAGGTTACCCATACCAAACCTGATCAAGGTTTATTTTGTCTCTACAACATTTGTCTCGTTTATCACACTCATTATAAATCAGTTCTGGAGACTGTCACTCCATTCGGTAGCTGTGGGCGGGTTGCTTACCCTGGTTTGTCTTATGGTTTACATCTTTAATGTACCTGTTATATGGTATATATCCGGGATGGTGCTTCTCTCCGGACTGGTGATGTTCTCAAGGTTGTATAATGAAGACCATGAACCTGCCGAGGTGTGGACAGGTTTTTTTGCAGGAGCGGCATCAATGGTGGGCGCCTTTATTCTCCTTATCTAGGATCTCATTGAGGGCCTTGTCGATAAGGCTGAAGCTCTCGTCATTAAATGTGGCCTCATTTTCGGGGTAAGTCATCTCCTGAAAATCAATTTTATCAATCTCATTTTGTCTTACGCAGGTGAAACCCCGGCGTCCGTTATTAAACTCACCAAGGTACTCCTGTTCAGTCTGCCCGGGCGTGGGAATGATTATTGCTCTTTTTGAAAGAGAAACGAGTTCCATAAGCGAAGTATAGCCCGACCGGCTTATTACTATTTCTGCTTTCTCAATGCAGCTCTTAAGCACCGATGGCATTTGGCCTGTAACAAAAGTGATGAAATCTTTATATTGTGAAGTATCGATCTTTGTGGCGGAGAGCACAATAAGCTTTTTCTTGTTCTTTTCTGCTGCTGCAGCCACTTTTTTCAGCATAATGGTACGTTGTGGCTCCGGACCTGACAAAATGAGGCATATGTAAGAGTCTCTTTCTGAAGGCATGGTATTCAATGCCGTGAATCTTGACAGTAGCCCGGCATATATAGCCTTTGCCGGCATCTTTTTTACATGTGACAGGATACCTGCAAGGTTTTCCGGGCCCATCAGATCAGGTACCAGACAAGCGTCGTATTTGTTGATGATTTTCCTGTGGAGAAAGACCCCAATGAACTCAAGAAACCTGAATGGCCTTGGGAATGGGATACGTATCATATGTGTGACATAAACACAGAAGACATTCCTGTTGAAGAAGCCAAACCTGTTGTCTGAAATGACAATATCAGGATGTTTATGACGGACGATTCTTTTGAGTTGTATGTGTTCACTCACAGAGGCAAGAATGACCGCCGGCACCTGAAGAAGCACTGCAATATACTGGGGCATAAAGCGTGAATAGTGCATTTTTATTCCCGGTATTTCTATCAGTTCAATACCCGGTAATTCCTGTCTAATCATCGGAATAAGTTCAGTGTCAGCACCAAAAATCACTTCATGCCCCATCTGTTGTAGTCTTTGTGCAACAGGGATCATTCTCCCGGCATGTCCGAATCCCCAGTTCAGGGGGCTGATAATTATTTTTTTTCTTTCTGAAGGCATTAAGCCGACACAGTTACTGGTATGCCAAGCGCGGTGACCATAGAGGCAATTTCTTCAAGCTCTGAAGAAGAGACCTTGGTCAGTTTATTACCCAGAGGTGTATCGCGGGCTATTGTGTAAACCATTACCGATTGCGGTTTAAGATCGTTTATGGTATCAAGCCATGCTGCGATTTCGTCAGGGGTTGTATTATCTATTGACTTCCCCTGGTATTCGCCTCTTACGAACATTGTCTGAACTATAAACCTGCCATTGAACATCTTCATGAACAGTTTTATTTTCTCAATATCGTATGAAGGATTGGGATTGTTAAGTGTTTTTATTGTCGGTGGGTTTGCAGAGTCAAGCTTCAGTATGTTCATATCAACCTTCATCAGGCCTCTCCTTACGCTCTCCAGGTGAATGTTTGAGGCGTTTGATAGTACAGATATTCTTGCTTTTGGAAAGAACTCGTCTCTAAGGGCTACAGTGTCTTCCACAATCTCCTCGAATGAGGGATGCATTGTGGGTTCTCCGTTACCTGCGTATGTTATCACATCAGGAGCCTTGCCTGCAGCTTTCATTGAAATCAGTTTTTCACGGAGCGCATCGTATACCTCTTTACGTGAAGGCATAGGAGCCACACAGGCTTCCTTCCGGGCTGTCCAGCCACATTCACAATAGATGCAATCGAAGGTACATACCTTACGGTTCACTGGCAGGAGGTTAATACCCAGGGAGACTCCCAGACGGCGGCTGTGTACGGGGCCAAAGACAATGCTGTCAAATAGAAAGGTCGACATATTTAATCTTTTAAAGGCGCAAAGTTATAATAATCTGCGCACTTTGCTCTGAGGAAGCAGTTTCATATTCTGCAGGTCAATATTCTCTATGAGGAGTAAGCCTGGCTTTTTACCCTTTCTGATGGTTCCAAGAGAGTCACTCAGGCCCAGTGCCCCGGCTCCGTTTGCTGTCGCCCAGCGGATAAGTGTTTCCAGTGGGAGGATGGGATTATCATCCTGCAGAAGCTTAAGTTCTTTGAGGATGCTGAGACTATTGTTTGAAGAGAGACTATCTGTACCTATTACCATCTGACCCTTTGTTTTGCTCAGCATTTCTGCGGGAGGCGTACCACCGGTAATATATTTATTTGATGAGGGACAAAGGCACCATGATATGTTTCCGTTCTCTGCAATCATTTCAGACTCCTGTTGTGTAATGCAGGTATTATGAACAAGAATGAGACGGGAGGATTTTTGTGCCAGCATGAGTGCAACGTCGAGGTGACTAGGTGGCGGATCCATTGATGCCGGGTCAATTCCAAGGGCAATATATGAATCAACCATTGGCCCACAACGACGACTCACGGCAAGGCGTTCGTCGGGCGATTCAAGAAAATGCATTGAAACCAGGGTGGATTGGTACTCCAGCAACTTTGAAAAAAGCTCCTGAGAGACTGAATATACTGAGTGAGGGACAACATAGTGAGGCAGGCCGGCCACCTCTGCCGCATTTTTTACAGCCTCCGCCTCTGCAATTCGTTTTGAGGCCTTCGAAGGATCGGCTCCGAAAACCTCAATAAAAGTAACATATTCAATCTGACTGTTCTTTTTGACATCAAATGTAACGGATGAATTACTTATGTCTCCGCAGGCCACGATACCTTCGTCATACATCTGCCTGTCGGCTTTTACGGCTGCAGCAACGATTTCATTCGCTTCAGCCTTACGCATAGTGTTTATTCCCCTGATGAAGCCACCCAGCCCTGTGCCTTTTTCAATGAGCGAGAGCATATGGGACAGTTCAAGGTGACAATGACAATTGATAAATCCGGGGACAATAATGCCGTTATAAAACTCGGTTGAGGCTCTCTCTTCAAGATCCCCGCCGGAATATTCCACGTCTGTTATCACGCCATCATCGGTAGCGTTTATTATAGCTTTTTTAAGAGGATTACCTTCACCGGTGAATATGTACTGTGCTGAAATTTTTCTCATTGCTCTAAAACAACATCTGCCTTTCCTAATGGAACAACGGTTAAGCTTATGTCTGTAATCCGCGCATGTTTTTGCCATTCGCCTCCTTTTTTATTGGAATGATAAAAAAGGAATCCTCTCACGAAGGCATTTTCAGTATTTGTAAGCTCTTTCTTCAGCACTATGGTATGAGCCCTGCCGTCTTTTTGCAGCGGACATTTTTCCCATGGTGTTACAAACTCTTCACCTTTGCCTCTGAAATTGCTGAAGTTTATCTTTAATTCGGGATCAATGCTCTGATCGTCAGGGAACAGCCTGTACGATGCACTGAAAGTATAGACTCCTGCAGTTTTTACAGGAATGGTAAATGGTATAGAATCGGTAAAAAACTCCTCAGGGAATGTAAATGAGGGACGTCCGTTCCACAGGTTCTTATTTACTGCTGCCTGAGTACCGGTATTTTCAGGATTTTCGACCTCGGTCTGCATCTCAAGCAGCTTGCCTGTAACAGCATCAAAAACCTTTTCCAGTTTTTTGGGCTTATTGATAAAATAGTATTTGAGTGTTGAGTCTACCTGTGTGCTTCTGTAGCCATAATGCTTTACTATTTCAATGTAATTGGATAATGAGTCGCGGTAGCGATACATATCCCGTACCTGTGCCACATTCATCAGCCCGCCTGCAATATAGGTATCGGTAAGGATATTGATCAAAGCATCATCGGGTATTGGTTTAAATGGTGGTTCATCACTGTGTCTGCACGATAGGAGCAGAATGATAATTGTTAACAGTGAAATAATATGGAATGGTAACTTTTTCATTTTACTCATTTTTTTGTTCTTTAAGGTATCTGTGGGATAGATATCTTACCGGATACCATGCAGCCCAGTATCCGATAGCCAACACTGTTGCACCAACGACAAGAAAGTCGGAAATTCTCATTTCCACCGGGTAGGTATCAATAAGTAATGACTCTCCGGAAAGCTTAATTATTCCATAGTGTTGCTGAATAAAGCATACAATGAAACCAAGTGCCAGGCCGGCCACCACTCCAAGGAAGGATATCAGCCATCCTTCAAAAATGAATATCTTTTTAATAAGCGAGTTATCAGCGCCCAGGCTTTTAAGTATTTCAATGTCGTGCTCTTTTTCGATGATCAGCATTGTGAGCGATCCGATAATATTAAAAGAGGCAATTATCAGGATGAAAGTAAGAATAACAAATATGGCTAACCTTTCCGCTTTCATCACCCTGTAGAACAACTCCTGTTGCTGGTAGCGGTTTTGAACTTTAAAGCCACTTCCGAAGAGCTCTTCAATTGATTTTTGTGTTTTTTTGCCATCTGCACCGGCTTTCAGTTTTACCTCAATTGAACTGACCTCCTTTTTATATTCAAGAAGATCGCGCAGAAAATCAATAGGGGTAAAGATATATTTTGAGTCGAACTCCTGTTCAACAGCAAAAATGCCTGAGAAAGATATATATTTTCTTACAAACGCTGTTTCGGGATTGACATTTATGGAGGCGGTACGACGGGGGATATAAACACACAGAGGGGATACAAAATTCAGCCTCATCCCAAGGTAATTTGCCACTCCAAGGCCGGCGATGGCATACATCCTGTTTTCATCCCTTAGTTTGAATTCACCGTCCCACATTGCTGTATCGAGCTCTGTCACTGCCTTGTAGTTGTCGCTTACTCCTTTTATTGTTGCAATGAACTGTTGATCTTCATATTTAAGAAGTGCGTTTTCCTCAAGTACTTCAGCCCACGCTTCCACGCCGTTAATTGATCCCAGCTTCTGCAGGGTTTTTGTGTCAGGGATAAATACCTTTCCTTTTATCGGGGCAATTTTTATTTCCGGGTCGGAGGTGTTAAAGATTCCCTTAACCATTGTCTCAAGCCCGTTGAAAACCGAAAGGACAGTGATAAGAGCCATTGTTCCGACAGTCACTCCGGCGACAGAGATGCCTGAAATAACGTTGATTGCATTCCTCGATTTTTTTGCAAAGAGGTAGCGTTTGGCTATATATAATGAAAGTTTCATTTTTTAACAGCAGTAACCAGCAATCCTGTTCCCTGCCTGTGTCTCATCCTAAGATCGAAATAATTCAATAACAGGCAGAATGGCATTACCACAAGATAATATAATGGAAGAAACAAAAACAAAATTTTACTCCACGAAAGCATAATTACAGGAAGTTTCATTGACAGTCTCCAGGCTATGCTTCCGGGTGTTCCATAGGTATATGATGCAATGACATCTTTAAAGCCGCATTCGGACAACTTTTTGGTAATTTCTTCCACTGAATATCCATCGCGCACATGTTCTCCTATGAATGATTCGTCAGAATCACCGTGAACATCGGAGCCTCCCTTGTCTGATGGGGTAGAGATAACCAGGGTGCCTCCGTTTTTAAGTGAAGAGTTGAAATTTTTAAAGACGAGGGTGTCTTCAAGGATATGCTCCATTACATCAACACAGAGGATAAGATCGTATGTGTCAGCCGTTGACAGTTGTGTAAGATCAGCCTCAATAGCTTTAACCCTGTCAGATATATTGCATTTATTAAAAAAGTTGTTGCAGTCTTTAACCTGTTCTGCTTTGATATCAGCTGCTGTAATAGTTGCTTTTCTGAATTTTTTTAACATCCACCAGGTATATTGTCCGAAGCCCATGCCGGCGTCCAGTATTTTCAGCTCCTCTGCTGGAGAGGAGAAGCATGCTGAGACTGTTTTGTGAACATGCCACGATCTGAGAAGCAGTATGTCGAGCAGAAGGTAAAAGAGCTTTCTCAGTGATGGTTTTTTGTTGAACACTTTTCCGAGCTGCTCTTTAATGGGGTCGTAGTGCATACCTGTTATTCCTTTAGTAGGTTGGAGATATTCTCAATATAGTCGTTACTGTCGTCAATAAAAAACGCAACCTCAGGCACAATCCTTAGCTGGTTTCTTACTTTTTTCCCCATCTCATACCTTAGTGTAGGGGTGTTATCTTTTAGCAGCTGCAACACCGCAGTGGCGTTAGCAGAGGGAAATATACTCACATATACTTTAGCCAATGAGAGGTCAGGACTGACACGCACCGTTGTCACCGATATCATCTTCCCCGGAGCCAGCTCATTTCCTCGATGCAAAATAAGATCAGCCAGTTCTTTCTGTATCAGCCTGGCAACTTTTTTCTGTCGTGTTGTTTCCATTTTTTCTGAATTACTCATCAAAAATACATATAATTGCTTTTATCTCTATTCTTGCATCTGAAAACAAAAGAGCGGTATGTTTTACACAGGTTGAAAGGGTTGTACTAAGCTGCCTGAGCTATATACTTTATGTACTTGTACCCTACAGTCCAATCCACCCAAACCGAAGTCGTGGCGGCGCGAAAAATCCGAATATCAAATGAAGCCTTATCGATTTTTACCTTTGTTGCGGGTAAAGCTCATTGTATTTCCATATTCATAGCCTTTCGAACTTCTTTTAAGGTTTCAATTGCTATTTCTCTTGCCTGGGAAATACCTTTTTTCAGAGTTTCAGAAATAAATACTTTATCATTTTCAAGTTGAGCACGCCTTATCCTTATTTCTTTGAAATAATTATTTATAGCATCTGCGGTTATTTGCTTTAGTTTGCCGGCCCCCTGGTTACCTATTTCATTAGCAATGCTCTCCGGTGACTGATTCAGACACAAGCTGCTAATTCGCAACAGATTGGCAACTTCAGGTCTGTTAATGGGGTCATATTGAATAAATCTTTCAGAATCGGTTTTTGCAGACTTGATAAGTTTATATGTTTCGTCCTCAGAAGACTTAATCATGATACTGTTATTTCTGCTTTTGCTCATTTTCTGAGAGCCATCCAGTCCTAATATCATCGGGACTTCACTCAGTAATCCAATGGGTTCCCTGAAGACATTGGTGTTAAATTTAGTATTAAACCTTTTGGCTATTGTCCGTGTCATTTCGATATGAGGAAGCTGGTCCTTTCCAACCGGAACCACATCGCTTTTACAAAATAAAATATCGGCGGCCTGATGAACAGGATAAGTATACATGCCGGCATTAATAACTTTTTGCCCTGAGGCCGATATTTCTTCTTTTATAGTTGGATTTCTGTTAAGTTCAGCATTAGTAACCAGGGATAAAAATGGAATTGTTAGCTGATTAAGTTCCGGAATGTGGCTATGTGGAAATATATATGTTTTGTTATTTATGGGGTCCAATCCACATGCTAAATAATCCAAAGTAAGTTCTGTGACAAATCTGGAAATGTCCTGAAATACATCTCTGTCTGTCAGTACCTGATAATCTGCGATTAAAATATATGTTTCAACGCCCAGGCCCTGCAAGCGAACCCTGTTTTGCAAAGAACCAAAATAATGGCCTATATGTAAACTTCCGGTTGGTCTGTCTCCGGTTAATACTCTATGATTTTGAGGGTTTAATTGTAGATCTTTCTCCAGCTCACCACTTCTTTTAACAGCCATCTCAAATGATGAATAATTAATCTCTTTATCATTAAAATCTGTCATGTCTTTTTTCTGCAAATTTAAAACTATAATTAATCAAATTGCGTATCACGCAGTTTCGCGGTAAATTCAATATAACGTAAGGTGTGAAATCCCGGATATTTCAACTATTTGTGCCTGGTTCACAGGGTTGTCACCCGGCATTTACAACCGGAGCTCTTTCAAACGGGGCTGACCTGTCGAACAGATACCTGTAAGTTATATGTGTCTTGCATATTTTTGCCCCAATCTCATCGAGAAGATGCATCATTGAAGGGTTAAAGTCTCCGATCCAGTTAAACTCAAGCTCCGTATAAGAGAAGTTTTTTGACAGTGCGAAGTCGGCAAAAGCCATGATAAGAGCTCCTTCAACACCTTTCCGCTGATGATTCGGGACTATACCAAAGATGAGACCGTATGCTTTTGAAAGTCTGCCGGCAATTCTCCGGTAGTATAAGAATCTGAGCTTACCAATAAAGTTCATCCTGCCATTCAGATGTTTTGTTATCTGGTTCACTTCGGGAAGCATTAAAAAGAAGCAGACAGGTTCGTCTTTATAAAATCCAAACCAGAGCAATTTTTCATCAATTACCGGTCTGAGAGTTTTAAACAGCTGTCGTGCGTAAGCAATGCTTATTGTCTTTACGCCGGGAAATCCTGCCCATCCCTTATTATAAATTATCATAAAGTTACGGGCAATCTGGTTTTTTTCACTCAGCTTCATATACCTGAAGGTATAGTCAGGATTTGCGGCCACCCTTTTTGCCTTCTCTTTAATTACGTTTGACAGGCAATCGCCTTTAACCGGCATTGCATAGGTGTATTGTTCAAAATAGTTTTTAAATCCGAACTCTTCGAACAGCTCCCTGTAATAGCCGAAGTTATATGGCATGCAGTAGTTTGGTTGAGTAAACCCATCAACCAGAAGACCCCACCATCTGTCGCGTTCCCCAAAATTTACAGGTCCTTCCATGGCCTGCATGTTATTTGATTTAAGCCAGTCAATGCAGGCATTAAAGAGCATGAAAGCGGCTTCTTTGTTGTTTATGCATTCAAAGAATCCCATGCTTCCAACAGGAATTGAATTGGCTGCAGATATCTTTTTATTATAAAAGGCGGCAACCCGACCTACTGTTTGCCCTTCATTGTCAAGCAATAGCCATCTTATTGCTTCACCGGCACGAAACATAGGGTTGGTGGCGGGAGAAAAAACCGATTCAATGTCGTCTATGATTGGCTTGATCCAGTTCTTTTCATCTTTGTACAGCCTGTCAGTGAGATTGTGAAACTCGCGTATATCTTGTTTTGTGCTTACCTGTTTGAGTGTAAAAACACTATTCATAATGATGTGTATAAAAGATAAACACCTAAATTAAGGAAAGGTTTGGACTTAACAAACCCTGATAGTACAGCTATCGTAATAACACATTACATGCAATGCAATATTTTATAAATTTGAGAGTCTAAAAAAACTTAACTGAGACATTATGCGCAAGCTGGGTATCGGTATTTTAACGGCCTTTATTCTGGGTCTGATAATAGCTGGATTTTTTCTTTTAAAGAGCAAAAAGGTTCAGGTTGCAGACCCTTTTGTTGCGGTTCCTGCCGATGCTGTTTTGATTATTGAGACTCCCGACCTCCCGGAGTTGCTGATGAAAGTTACGGAGAAAGAGGGGCTTATTTCAAGAATGGGTGAGATGGAATGGGCTGCCCGGCTTCGTGAAAATGCAAATGAAATCGATAGTATAACAGGCAAAAGAGCTATTAGAGAATTTATGGAAGGCAAAAAAGTGATCATTTCCTTCCATCCTGTGACGGCAGGGAAAATGGCACCTCTTGCAGTAATGAATACCGGACCGGTAATAACCAGGCACCGGCTGACATCATTAATAAGCCTCTCTGGTGCCAGACCTTCAGTTGTACGCGAAATAGGAAGAATAAAGATATTCAAAGCCGATTATGGCAAGGGAAACAGTAAGGCCTCGGTATATTTTACTGCAACATCGGGGATCTTAATTGCATCTCCGTCGCAGATGCTTGTTGAAAATGCTCTTAATAATAAAAACGCCGGGACTGACATAAGATTACAGCAGGGCTTTTCTCAGTTGTCGGGGGCATTTGGAAATACCCGGGATAACCTCTTTATTCTGTTCAGGAATCTTCCAAGGGTTCTGAACGGTGTGGTCAATACATCTGAGATAAACAGGATATCCGGTGTTGCTGTTGCCGCAGGAGGAGAGGTTGATGAGAAAGAGGGCGGGTTTTTTATAAGCGGGTATATGGCCACCTCAGGTGCAGGGTCAGGTGCCGACAGGATTAAGGACATCGTTCCTTTAACTCCGGGTGTTCAGGAAGTCCTTCCCGCATCAACAAGATCGTTTACTACATTGATGAAAGAGCCTGTTATTGAGGGAGTACCGGCAGAGGACCCATCATCTGTAACAGCCACCGACATAGCCCTTAGCCTGAAAACATATACTGAAAACGAATTTACCCTTGCCAACGTTGAAACATCGGTTGGGAACAGCGATGTTGCACTCTTCAGGCTAAATAATAAAACCCAGGCCGAAGAACTTCTGATGACAAAGATTACGGGCAAATACAGGTCAATGGGATTGGGAAAGAGCAACTTCATGGCAGTCACAAAAGGACGTGACGGGGAGGATATTCATATTTACCGCATGCCTTTTACAGGAGTGGCCTCAATGCTGGCACAGGGACAAAAGCTCTCCTTTGAGGATAACTGGGCTTTGTTCTGCAGATCATATCTTATTTTTGCTCCAACCCCTGAAGTGCTTATTGACATCTTAAATGCATCCCTGTCGGAAAAGACACTTATTAATGACCAATCATATCGGGAGGTTGAGAAATCACTTCCGACAAAGAGCTCTTATTTATTTTATGCCTCTTCGGATGCATTATCAGAAATTGGAGGTAAGATACTCTCACCAGAGGTGCTAAAGAAGCTCAGGAGAGGTTCTTTTGCCGGAATTGGAGCGTTGGGAATCAGCCTTACACCATCCAATGATATGGTTTATACCAGTGTGTCAATTGCCTTTCCCGGAAAAGAACAGGTAGTTGCTTCATCAATCCCTGATTCATCTGCTGAAGCAATTGCAAACACCTTGACAACGAATAATGGTGTTTTGCTGTGGAAAACAACACTTGCTGCAAGCCCGGTATCAAAACCGTTCATTTTTATAAATCATAATAATAACGCTAAAGAGATCTTTGTTCAGGACGCATCAAACAACGTGTACCTGATTTCTGCCGCAGGAAAAGTGCTATGGAAGACTCATATTAAAGAACGCATCCGGGGTGAGGCCTTCATGATAGATATATTTGGAAATGGAAAGAACCAGATCCTCTTTACCGGAAAGGATTATATACACGTTATTGACCGGAATGGCAATTATGTGGAAAAATTCCCTGTAAAGCTTAAATCTCCTGCTTCAAACACCCTTTCGGTGGTTGACTATGAAAGCAATAAAGATTACAGGCTGTTTATTGCAGGTGAAGACAGGAAAATTCATGCTTACGACAAATCCGGAGCATCTGTTAAAGGCTGGGTTCCTTTTGTAACATCAGAAAAAGTTACTGCTCCGGTAAAATATTTCCGTACAGGAGGCAAAGACTACCTGGTGGCATACGATTCAAAGAATGTTTACATTCTGGACAGGCGTGGTGGTAAAAGAGTTTCGCCGCGACAACCAGTTCCTCCTTCGGCGAATACATGCATGAGGCTTACTAAGGGGTCGGGAATTGCATTTGCCGGGAACGATGGGCAGGTTGATCTCCTTTCATTTTCCGGGTCCATAGAAAAAAAGAAGGCGGGAGATTTTTCTTCCATGACGTTCTTTGACTATGCTGATATCAACGGAGATGGCAATGGTGATTACCTTTTCTATGATAACGGAACACTGTCGGCCTTCAACAATGATCTGTCAATGATTTTTGCCACAAGGATTGTCACTTCACAATACCCTAATCCGGAGGTTATCTCACTTGGTTCAGAGATAAAATTTATATCGCTGACGGATGACACCCAGGGGAAGGTATGGCTATTTGATGGCAGGGGCCAGGCGGTGCCAGGGTTCCCGGTTAGCGGAACAGTTCAGCCTGTCGCAGTAAAAATATCAGCATCAAGCGGATATGTGATTGTTACTGGTGGGCCTGATAACACTCTCTCTTGCTATAAAGTGTCTAAATAATCAAATTCACAATGTTTAAGATAGCACTTATCTTTTTGATAATAACCCTTATAATAAGCCTGGTTTCGGTTTCCATCCGGGCAAAAGGATATTCCCGCAACCAGGAGAAAAAAAATGATAAGTCAAGAGACGCCAGGCATGTCTCAAAAGCCACAGGCGAATACGTCGATTTTGAAGATCTCGGTGAAAAGGATAATCAGTAAAATATAAATACTTTGTCCCGGCGAAAGCCAGACTGGATGCCTGCTCCCCAACTTTTCCGCTTGATGCGAAATATTAGCCTTAATGAGATGTCAAATGAAAAGAAATCCCTGTCGGCAGGGCTGCCTTCAGGGATAAAGGGGGGAGGGGGGAAATATTTCATTTCTTATCAGCAAAAGTACTTATTATCAATGTCAGAAAAAGAGACTTTACATCCGGAATAGAATGAACAAATCGTTTTCAGCAACGGATCAGAGAAAATTGAGATTGAACAGTTGAAAAATACAACCGGAATTTCAATTGAAAGATTTAATCAGAATTTGACTCTAATGTAAAACAGAATTCATTTTTTTCTATTTTTAAAAGTCTGCTTTTAATACATATATGAGACAATTTTATCTTTTTATCTTATTTTTCTGGGGGGGACTGGCCATTCTTTTTTCATCCTGTAAAAGAGATACCGACATTAATGATAAACTACTGTATAGTAGAGTTGATTCTATAATTTCTGTTTGCGAGGATTCAATATATACAAACATCCCTTTTGTAAGAGGGAAAATAAAACATGCACAATGCATTGCAAAGGATAGCATGCAGATTTACAGGATAGCCACTATTGATGCTTTCAGATGCCTGCTTTCAGATAAATATGACTCCTCATATATCAGGATTAATGAAGTAATAGCTTTTTGCCGCAGGCAAAGGCAGACGAAAGATGTCTATAGTCTGCTGTCAGCTGCACATAAAGACCTTGGAAATTACTATGACAGACTGGGTTTCATTGACTCCGCCCTGCATTACCACAAAAAGGCATTTGAAGACGTTTTAAAAAGTAATCAGCCGCAGGCTGTTCCTGATTATTGCATTAACCTTGCTGATGGCTATTTCCGCACCGGAGATTATGCCAATGCCGCAAATTATTACAGGGATGCACTCTTTTTAAGTGACTCATTAAAAGTCCTTGATAAGACCGGTTTCATGATATATTTTGGACTGGGGGAAGTATACCTTGGTCTGCGTGATTTTGAGCTGGCCGATTCTTATTACCAGCTGGCAGAGAAAGAGCTTGATAGGAGAGATCTCAACGGGAAATTTATTTTTTGTAATAACCGGGGCAATTTCTACTATTTTAAAGGTGATTATAAAAATGCTCTTAAATGGTTTTTAAGAGCTCGTCAATTGGTGCTTGCCCGGAATTATCGCTTTATGATCAATCTTGCAGAGCTCAATTTAAGTGATGTATACCTTCACCTCAATCAGATTGACTCAGCAAGATACTTTGCCGATAGAAGTTTCAGGTTCTTTGACAGCATTAACCACAAAACAGCAACATATTACCTTGCGACAATAAAGGCAGGCATTGAATTAAAAGAGGGTAACAACGCCACTGCATTTAAGATCATGGAGTCTCATAAAGACACCTCAGGGATTGAGATTAATATGATTTCGATAAGAGAAAAGTATCTGGAGGAATACTACGCCGGTATCGGAAATTACAAAGAAGCATATCAATATCTGCAGAAAAACATAAAGCTGAATGAGACAATTCAATCTGAAAGAATTAGAAACAGGGTTTCAGAGCTTGATCTTCGCTACAGCCAGGATACAACCCTGCTTCGCAGAAACCTTATTATCCGTGAGCAAAAGAGCCAATTGAGATATCTTCATAACACCAAAATCTTTTGGTTTATCATATGTTTATTTACAATTGCAGGTGGTGCGCTTACATATCTTTATATGAGAAAGCAAAGAGATCTGCAACGGGTTAAGCATTTTGAACAACTATCAGTTTTGAGAATGCAGAGTATCCGTAACCGTATTTCCCCTCATTTCATTTTTAATGTATTAAACCGGCAATTTGTCTCTGCAGAAAACAGCAAAGAGCGGGATGAACTATATGAACTGGCCACATTAATCCGGCAAAGTCTTGAGATTACAGAGAGCATTTCTATCACCCTTGCAAAGGAGCTTGAGTTTATCACCAGGTATGTTAATCTTGAAAACAGGAAACGCGACTCAGATATACAGTTTTATATTCAAAAGAGCGAAAACCTGAACATTGAAAATGTAATTATTCCGGCAATGATTATACAGATCCCGATCGAAAATGCATTGAAACATGCTTTTATCAATCACCATGGGAAGATGGAGATTGTTGTCAGGATTAATAGTAGGGAGGATGGTTTTGAAATTACGGTGGAAGACAATGGCAATGGGTATCATCCTGAAGACACTGTGACAAAGGGCACAGGATCTGGTCTTAAGTTTATCTATCAGACAATTAAATTACTAAACCAGAAAAACATTAAAAAAATCACTTTTAATATTTCAAATAAGAGTGAAACACAAGGCACTAAAGTGGATATTTTTATTCCACTATCCTATACATATACTTTATGATTTCAGTAACAGAAAAAATGAATAGTTGCAGGGCAAATATCAGGGTAGCAATAATAGACGACAATCAATATGCTCTTGATTACCTGTCCGGGTCTTTGGAAGAATACCCTTATCTGGTATTATGCGGTACTGCAAACAATGCTGAAAG